>Ga0255344_1004421_pt1 | contig 14317 bp, 11 predicted proteins | sample wastewater_treat_5_FD_192414 | JGI IMG/M metagenome (GOLD analysis project Ga0255344, IMG submission 192414) | Wastewater microbial communities from Lulu Island WWTP, Vancouver, Canada - plant18 | ecosystem: Engineered > WWTP > Wastewater > Unclassified | place: Canada: Vancouver, British... | reverse complement strand
TCGGGCTGTTCGCCCGTTAAAGCGGTACGCGAGCTGGGTTCAGACCGTCGTGAGACAGGTCGGTCTCTATCCACTGTGGGCGTAAGTGATTTGAAAGGATCTGTTCCTAGTACGAGAGGACCGGAATGGACAGACCTCTGGTTTGCCAGCTGTCGTGCCAACGGCATAGCTGGGTAGCTACGTCTGGCAAAGATAACCGCTGAAAGCATCTAAGTGGGAAACTTGCCTTAAGATTAGATCACTTTTATCGTCAAGATAGTAAGATCGCAGGTAGACCACCTGCTTGATAGGCAGAATGTGTAAGCGCAGTAATGCGTTGAGCTAAACTGTACTAATGATCGAGGGCTTCATGCGTGATGCGGAGAACTTGGTGCTTTTTTGACAAAGTGTTCATCCTTACAAATGATATTCGGATCTATTACTAAATTGGAAATAGGTCTCTTGGTGATTTTTGCAGCGAGGGTACACCCGGTAACATGCCGAACCCGGAAGTTAAGCTTGTTAGCGCCGATGGTACTTGGGGGGCAGCCCCCTGGGAGAGTAGGTCATTGCCAAGGGACTTTTTCGTTTAATTTTTGTAGCCAATTTAGTCCTTGAATTTCTCCTTTAGATTCACGAATCCACCATTATTCATCGTTGTAGCACTTGCGTTGTTAGAGTACCAATGCCTTTTGGATATGACAATCTGCATTTAAACTTTTTTCCAGGGGGCTTCGCAACAAGTAAAATGAAAACAAACAAGTTAAAAATTGTATATTGTTGTAGTAAACTTAACGACACTGCTGTCTCACACTTCTGACATGTTTCAGCACTGAGTGTTTATAAATCTACACCAAGACTGGGAGAAAAAAGCGTGAAGAAAAATGTATTTCTTATATTTTTTGTTTTCGTATTTTTATTAACAGGTTGTGGTAATATCGATGTAATGGACACTTCTGTACCAAGCGAGCTATCCTCTGCTGCTCCTACGGAAACTTATGTTCCAAGTTCCACCTCAACTCCAACAGTAACTAACACGCCAACTCCAACTGCAACTCATACTCCAACCCCGACTGTAACCAGTACCCCAACCAACACTCCTACGGCTGTCCCAACAGAACCTCCATTGGAATGGGATTTGGATCCGTCTTATGTTCAAACTATAACCAGAGAATATTTGGGTGTAAAGCTCAATCTTGAACTTATCACCGATTCATCAATTAGCCCTGAGATTACAAAAGTAATCGTTGATGAAGATCTGTATGCGTATGTTATGGCAAAAAAAGTATTCAGGATATGGTGGGTTAAGGGATCTCCGGGGAAGAGTGTAGACGACACACCTACAGAAGATGATTTTGAATCATTTATGTCTTTGTGGGCAAAAGCTCAGGAAACAAACGAACCCGATGATTGGAAAGAGGTCCAAATTGACAATATTTATGCCAACGATCTTAATGATGGTATGGGCTTGATTCAAAAACCTTATTCTTTATGGTTTATGTATAACGGAGATGAAGAGCCACCAGATAATGTTATACCTATTACGTTGATATCTGTAGCTTTGGTGGATACTGTGGAGGTTAGAAATATTCAACGTATTACAGGAATATCTTCTTCTTCTAACCCTGGTTTCGGAGCGAATATTAACAAAACAAACTTTATAATATATTCAGGGGATTCAAATTATAGGCGAGCAGAAAAAATAGCAAACAGTATTGGTTTAAACGGTAGTGTGGCACAGGGGATTACAATTGCCCATTATTTAGCTTCGATTAATACTGGAGGTTGGGCGGTATCAGGATTTTTGTTTGACGGGTCCTATAAATTACTTGCGGAGAATGGGATGAAAGTTTATCCAGAAACTTATCCCTAATATAGTTTAAATAGTGCCTTACAAAATGAGATGCGCACTAAGTTTTCAAACAAAGTGCGCATTTTGGTTTCTTTAGATGGTCCTAGGGGTTTGGTAAAGGAGTGTCTTTGAGGATCAGCAATGCTTATTTCGAACATTAAACGAAGAAGGAAAATGGTTCGCCTGTGGTCTCCTGACCACGGGCTATATATTGTATTTTCATACTGAGAATTGCTGTTTGAAAATGAGATTCAGTTTTCTTAGAAACAGGTTGCTTGGTGATTTTCGAGCCGATGGTATCTATGGCAAGCCTGCGAGGAGAGTGGTACATTCCAGTGAGGCTTTTTTGTTTGAATTATCAGAATAACGGTTTATATACCAAGGCATTTATTGTCGGATTGAGAAGAAATGAATATTGCATTCTTTCTCATTCTGGAACTTGGAGCTATGACAAACCACCTGTAAATTGGATTTAATTTCCGGTAAGTTACGAATTTAATTTTTTCAGTTCTGCCATCGCCAAGCCGAGTTGGGCGATCAGGTCGGAGGGTAAGGTTGCGGCGGGGTGGGCGAGTTTAGCCAACGCCAGTTCAGCAGCGCGGACGTGCAGCCAGACCGCCAGCGTGGCGGCGTCAAAAGCTGTCAGCCCCTGGGCAAGCAGGCTGGCTGTCAGACCCGCCAAAACATCGCCACTGCCCCCATGCGCGAGGACCGAGTTCGCAAAAGGCAGTACTCGCAGCTGTCCATCCGGGCTGGCGACCAGGGTGTTGGCGCCTTTGAGGATCAGGGTTTGTTTCCAGGCTCGCGCGAATTTTTCTGCCATGCCGGCACGATCAGCTTTGATCACTTCTGTTTCCAATCTTGTCAGGCGGGAAAATTCAACCTCATGGGGTGTCAACAGGCAGTTTTTGGGCAGGAGTTCATGCCAGTTTTCGGTAGCGCTCAGGAGGTTAAGCGCGTCGGCGTCCAGAACCAGAGGTAGCTTGGAATGATCCCGCTTCAATCTCTCCAAAAGCGCGAACAGGAAAATGCGCGTGCCTTCCGTCTGGCTTAAGCCGGGGCCGATCAATATGGCTGTCTTTTTGTCCAAAAGTTCAGGGATCTGCCTGACGGCATTGGCGGAGATCGCCCCTTCAGAGCTAGGCAAGACCAGCCAGATCGCTTCCGCGACAGATGCAGCCAGCGGGGGATAGATCGGCTCGGGCATGGCGCCATAGACCAAGCCAACCCCACTGCGTAAGGCTGCCTGGATGGCCAGCTTTGCGGCACCGGTGTATTGCCGCGAACCCGCGATCACGACCAGCCTGCCAAAACTGCCCTTGTGAGCATTCATAGGACGAACTGGCATCAGGTTGGCAACGAGATTCGAACTGATTTTGCAAGTCATTGTTTATCCTTCTTATTGAGATTTTATCATCTTATGTTAAGCGATTTGTTCCAGGATTTCAGCCGAGCGGTGGTGTTGGTTTCCGTGGATGCTGAACAGGAAAAGCGCGAGCATCAGCGCGCTGAGGGCTGCCAGGATGAGCCAGATGAGGGTGAAGTTGCCGATGCCTTCCAGCATCAGGGAGATCAGGGGCACGCCTACCGCGGTGCCAAGGCTGTTGCCAAACTGGACGCTGCCGTAATACTTGCTGTAACTTTCTTTGCCAAAGAAGGAGTTGGTGAGCCAGGTAAGACTGACCGTTCCCATCGAAACGCCAATGCCGAGGAAGAAGACCATCAGGATCAGGAAGGGGGTGAGCTTGACCAGGATCAGGAGGAGCAAACTGGCGACCATTGTCAGCCCAGCAAATAAAGTTGTCTTTTTGCCGCCGAGATGGTCATAAAGGTAACCCAAAATGAATTTTCCGAGCACCATGCTCCCCGAGTAGGCGGAAGTGACCAGAGAAACTTTGTTGACAGAGAACTGGATATCCTTCATATAGGAAGGCAGGTTTGCCAGCATGCCAGCGCCGGTTAGACCGGTCAGGAAGGCTGCACCGAGCAAAGCCCAGAACCAGGTGGTGCTCCAGGCGCTTATTTCGTCATTTTTGCTTATGCTTTGGAGGGCGGGACGCGGTTTGATCTGGTCTTTGGTGATGTGCGTTACCAAAAAAGCGCTGGGTATGGCAACGACGAAAACAACGATCGCCAGCAAGCGGTAACCAGCCTGCCAGCTTTGCGTGTTAATAATGTTGTTGACGATGGGGTTGAGGAGCATCGCGCCCAAACCGCTGCCAGCCATAGCCAGACTAAGCGCCAGACCGGTGTTTTTGGTGAAATAGCGCGTGATGATGGTCGAAACAGGAATGATCGAGACGCCGCCGTAAAGCAGACCAACCGCGCAGGCAAGGATGTAAAAATGATAGAGCTTTTGGGCGGCTGAAAATCCAAGAAAACAAAGCCCCAGACCGAGAAGGCCAAGCATCAGCGGAAGCCGGATCTCGTGTTTTTGATAAAAGAAGCCCCAAAACAGGGCGGCGAACATGGCGGAAAGCGCGGTGATCGTGCCGGTGAGGGCAAAGGCGGAACGGTTGACGCCAATTTCGACCGAAACGACAGGGAAAAAGAGCGAAAGCACCAGCAGGACGATCCCCATCGTGGTCGCCATGATCATGACACAAAACAAGAGTACCAGCAGGTCTTTTGCCTGGAAACGCTGTTTTTCCATAGAGCTTGATTGTAACCGAGAATTGCTGAAAAGTCGGAATGATGAAGGGGAATTGTGTTTGTTTATGATCGATTGTTTCTATAATCCCCTCAATCCGAGAACCCTGTGCAATGCACATAGGGCAGGTAGAGATGTAGGCCGGATTCCAGTAGAATCCGGCAGAGGTCGCAGACCTCCAATGACGTGATTGTGATCGGGAAGAAGGATGGAGGGCAATGAACCATAGTCTTTTATTCCAATTCGGGCACCTAGTCACGACCTTGTAACTGTTCAAACGTGGTCTCCTGACCATGTCCAAAGCTAAAATGCGAATTGGTGGATTCGGATATAATAAGAGTCCTTTGGTATATTGAAAACAGGATGAAAAACACACGAAACCTATTCATCATCGCCTGGTTGGTCATGGTCCTGATCAGCACTTCGTATGGGCAAAGCAAAGCGGCGGGGATGCCGCAGGAGGAGCCTCCTGCTCAGGGCGTCCTGACACAAGTGCCGACCTTGCCGGTCGAGCTTTTTCAGTTCACTGCCACGCCGGGTCTGGACGGCGGGATCAGGCATGTCGTTCTGGAAGGTCAGTTCTTATATAACATCGTGGAATTGTATGGGGTAAGTCTGGATACGATCCTTGCGCTCAACGGCCTGACCGCCGAATCGGTCATTCATCCTGGAGATATTCTCGTCATCGTCAAAGGCGGCGATCTGCCACTGGAGACGCCAACAGCCGAAGCGAATCTGCTGGAAACAACGCCATCGCCGACTGCAACGGAAGACGTGCTGGATCAACTGGTTCTGCCTGAAGAAATCACCCCTGAACCCACCCCTCAGGAGAAGTTAGGTTTCTTTGAGCGCGTTTTTTCGAGTAAAGCGAAATTTCTTGCCTTGGGCGTCCTGGCTCTGGTCCTCTTTGGCGTCGTTTTGTTGGTCATCAGCTCGCGAAGGATCCAATAAAGATTCGTCCGCAGCTGTTTCTTTTTTCCCTTCCTCGGCGGAAAGCCTGTTCAAACAATTCAGGGTCTCGTTTTCGATCAGTTTCGCCTTTTGAGGGTGAGATAGCTGCTTAATTTGGATCTCGCGTTTGAGTGTTGCGCTGTGATCGGGCATTTCTTCGGCATAGACCAGACGACAGGGTCCGTGCATGCGCGTGAAACGGGCGCCCTTCCCTCTGTTGTGTGCCTTGAGCCGACGCAAAGGGTCGGTGCTCCATCCAGTGTAGTAATGACCGTTGGCACATTCAAGCATGTAAACAAAGAAAGACATAATCGCGATCAGGCACCGATCAGGAAGCGTACGATCGCCATGAGCGGTTTGCGAATGAGGATGCCGATAACGTCGAAGCCAATTCTGGGTCCGATAACGACCAGCGCCAACAGGATATAGGGCCCATACTGGCGTAAGGTTTGGAAGGTGCCCTGCCAGGAATGGGGAAGCAGGTATTCAAGGACTTTTTCGCCGTCCAGGGGCGCCAGCGGGATCATGTTGAAGAGGAATAGGGCAACGTTGGTGAAGATGAATTCGACCAAGAAGTAGCCTGGAGTCGGGAGAATGCTGTTGACCTGAAGCGTGGTCGGGAAAAGCCCTGATCGCAAAGGGATCGCAGCCAGGAACGCCAGCAGGAGGTTCGAGAGCGGTCCCGCGATCGAAACCAGCATCACGCCGGCGCTGTTGTTGCGGCGAATGGTGTAGGGGTTGATGGGTACTGGTTTAGCCCAGCCAAAGCCAGCCAAAAGCAGCATGAGCGAGCCCAGCGGGTCGAGATGTTTGAGCGGGTTGAGGGTCAGGCGGCCTGCTTGTTCGGGCGTATCATCGCCAAAGCGGGTGGCGACCCAGGCGTGAGAAAACTCGTGGATGGTAAAAGCGATGATCAGGGTGATAACGCGTGAGATCAGGGTGGCAGGAGATAGATTTATCATGTTGTTACGCCTTTCGTGGGCGATGGAAATTATAACACGGCGGTATAATCGGGTCATGAGCGATGAAAAGGATTTCGCTGGTTCCGATGTCAACCCTGATGGGGTCGATTATGAGGCAGTTTGGGCTTCAGTCCCCGCGGGGGATGTGGCTCTGGGCGATCGCGTCCGCCTGCGGAAAGCGCATCCGTGTGGCGGATTCGATTGGGAGGTTGTGCGCCTCGGGGCGGATATTGGCTTGGTCTGCCTGAAATGTGGGCATAAGGTCTTCCTGTCGCGGCGGGATCTGCAGCGGCGGATGAAAGTCCATTTTCCGAAAGAGTGATCGGTGTAGGCTCCGATGACTTCACCTACCTTATAAATAAGGTACAATCGAGGGCATGAAAATAAAACGTTGGCATATTTGGTTGGGGATAGCTGTTAGCGCTGTCTTCCTCTGGCTCGCTTTTCAAAAAGTCGATTTTGCTCTGGTTTGGGAGCAATTGAAATCAGCCAATCTGGCCTATGTGGTGCTGGGCATCTTTTTCTATTTTATTACCCTGATCCTGCGCACCTGGCGTTGGCAATTGCTCTTATTACCGATCAAAAAGCTGCCCATTAAAGGTCTCTTTTCAGTGCTCGCAGCTGGCTACATGGGGAATAACATTTTCCCCGCCCGGGCAGGCGACGTTTTGCGCACGGTGCTTTTGCGTAAAAATGACGATGTGCCCATCTCGGGTTCCCTCGCCACCATTATCGTTGAAAAACTCTTTGACGGCATTTCAATTTTGATGCTGGTATTCTTAAACCTCAAACAACTGACCCAGTTCGCCAGCAATAACACATGGATCGCTTTCATTGAAAAATCAGCTTTCTGGGCGGGACTGGCTTTTGTGTTGATCCTGTTGATCTTCCTTGGCATGGTACTTATGCCTGAAAAGGCGGAACAGCTTTCCGGTTTCTTGGTTGACCGCCTCCTGCCGGAAAAGATCCGCAAACCGATCAAAGGCATCATCAGCAAGTTTACCGATGGGCTCAAGATCCTGCGCTCACCCTTACAGTCTTTGCTGGTAATGGCGATCTCGATCGCGATCTGGGTGGTCGAAGCCGGCTTATATTGGGGCGTGCTTAAGGCGATGGGCTTTGAGTTGAACTTCCAAAGCATCCTGTTGACCGTTGGAATTGTCAATCTGGTATTGCTGATCCCTGCCGCGCCAGGGGGACTGGGAACCTTTGATGCCGCCACCAAGGCAATGATGGAAGGTTTTGGTTTCAATCCATCCGACGCGCTTAGCTACGCCCTGATGCTGCGCGTAGCCTTATGGCTGCCGGTGACGCTCCTGGGCGCGTTTTTCTTCGTCAAAGAAGGATTTAGCCTGAGCAGTGACCTCAAGAGCATGCAGGAAGAATATAAGGAAGAAGATACGCGCCACCACGAATAGGCGACGAATAGGCGCAGAACGTGAGGATCTGATGGAAAAAATAAGAAAAATTGCCGTTATTGGTGCCGGTTTTGCTGGTTTGAGCGCTGCTTTTGACCTAAGGAAACTCGGTCATGATGTGGTGCTTTTTGAGGCAAGCGATATCCCCGGCGGACTGGCCTCTGGTTTTAAGGAGCCGCACTGGGATTGGTCGGTGGAACGATATTATCACCACTGGTTTCAAACAGACTCGCATCTTTTGGGTTTGATGGAAGAGCTGGGTTTATCGGATCAGGTCATTTACCCAAAACCAGTCAGCGTGATGTACCACAAAGGCAAATTCCACCCCTTTGATTCGATCATTTCGGCTTTGCTCTATCCCGGACTGGGCTGGGGCATTCATAAGATCCGTTTTGGTTTGGTCGGGCTATATTTGCGTATCACGAAGAACTGGCAGGCTTTTGAAAAGGTCACAACCGATGAGTGGATGCGCAAAAGAGCGGGCAATTTCGCTTTTGAGAGCATGTGGAAGCCGATGTTGGACGGCAAGTTTGGCGAAAACTGGGCTGATAAGGTCAATATGGCATGGATGTGGGCGCGTTTGCACGTGCGCACTACCCGCCTGGGCAATTTTGTGGGCGGTTTTCAACGCTTTTTGGATCTTTTCGCGGAACGATTGCAAAGCGACGGCGTGGATCTGCGCTACAACACAGCCGTTGAGGAAATTCGAAAGGATCCCGATGGCGGTTTGACGGTCCAGTTTGGGCAGGGACAGACTGAGCGGTTTGATCAGGTTTTGGTGACGCTTTCCCCCAGAGCGATGACGAAACTGGCGCCGGAATTGCCCGAGGATTATCTTGCTGGGCTGCTGAATCTCAAGCATATGGGCGCCCTGGTGCTGACCATCTCGCTGAACAAGCCACTATCACCGGATGGTTATTATTGGTACAACATCCCCAAAAAGGCAGGTTATCCCTTCCTTTCGCTGGTGGAACATACTAACTTCTTAAAGCCGGAATACTTTGGCGGTGACCACATCATTTATATCGGTGATTATCTCGAGAACGATCATCCGAACTTTAGCAAGAGCAAGGATGAGCTTCTGTCGGAATTTTTACCGCACCTCAAAAAGATCAATCCCGAGTTTGACGAGAGTTGGGTGAAGAAGTCATGGCTGAACAAAACCGGGTACGCCCAACCAATTCCCTTGCTGAATCACAGCAAGAATATCCCAGCGCTTAAGACTCCGATCGAAGGTCTGTGGTTTGCCAGCATGAGCCAGATCTATCCCTGGGACCGCGGCACGAATTTCGCGGTTGAAATCGGGCGCCGGGTGGCAAAACTGATGCACGAAGAATAATAGGTTTTAGCGTGTAGCTTTAAGGTTGTTAAAAATCCTAATGCCAAACTGTGTATCACTATCAGATAATTTTGACATTTAAAAACCAACCGAAAATGTTCCAAAACCGCCCCTAATACAAGGAAGTTATATATGAATTAATCTATTCTATCCCATATATGCTGGTCAGGGTGTGCGGTTGATTCTGCTAATTAGGGTTTAGCATGGATGTTCTGAAAAATGATGAAAAGAACAAAAAACTCAGAAAAGAGAGAGGTTTAATCTAATCTTAAAGAATCGTCATTTTTTAAGAGAGAAAGGGTAAAATCAAGCTCCTCAAGTGATAGAATTTGGACATTCACTTAGACAAGCAATGTAGTACAGTGAAGTGGGAAAACGATTTGAAAACGCCGATCACATCTACAAACATCGGTAAAAATAAGTTGAAGTAAGGAGTTAGGAGTAACCGCATGAATGCTGAACAGGCATGGCAGGCAACAATTGGACAATTACAAATGGAGCTCAGCAAAGCTTCTTTTGATACCTGGGTGAAGAACACACAGCTGATCTCGTATGAAAACGAGTCCGGCACCTTTGCCCTGGGTACTGGTAATGCCTATGCCTGTGATTGGCTTGACAGCCGCCTGAAGAGCACTGTGGTCAACAAACTTAGTGGCATGATGGCTCGCCCCGTCAGTGTGGAATTCAAGGTCTGGGCGCCTCCGCAGGTTGAGAAACAGGAAGAAACGGTTTCTATCCCCAAAAAGGAGAAACCCGTCGAAAAAGACCTCTATGACACGCAGCTCAACCCGCGCTATCGCTTTGATAATTTCGTGGTAGGTTCCGCCAATCGTCTGGCGCATGCCGCTTGTCAGGCGGTGGTTGATAACCCAGCCCACGCTTATAATCCGTTGTTCATTTACAGCAGTGTTGGCCTGGGAAAGACCCACATGCTGCATGCCATTGGTAACGCGATCGTGCAGCAGGGCAAGCAGGTCTTGTATGTTTCCTCCGAAGAATTCACCAATGACCTGGTCCAGGCGATCCGCACCAAGACAACGGCAGCCTTCCGTGAGAAATATCGCCAGGTGGATGTCCTACTGATCGATGACATTCAGTTCATCGCCGGGAAGGATTCGACCCAGGAAGAGTTTTTCCACACTTTCAACGCGCTTTATGGGCAGGATAAGCAAATTGTGATGACCTCCGACCGCTCGCCCAAGGCGATGAGCACGCTGGAAGAACGCCTGCGTTCCCGCTTTGAATGGGGGCTGACGGTCGATATGCAGGCGCCTGATTATGAGACCCGACTGGCGATCCTCCATAGCAAGGCTGAAAAGTTCAGCATGGATGTCCCTGAAGAGGTGATCGAACGCATCGCCAAGCTGGTCCAGACCAACGTGCGTGAACTCGAAGGCGCCTGGAACCGCGTTCTGGCTTTCGCGCAGCTGAGCGGCAAGCAGCTCACTTTACAATTGACCGAGCGCGCTTTAGCGGACTTCTTGCCCCAACCCAGCAGCATCACGCCTGAATATGTGATCGAGACCGTGGCAGACTTTTTCGGGGTCAATCGCAGCAGTCTGATCGGCAGAAGCCGCGCGCGCGATATCGCTTTCCCCCGTCAGGTCGCGATGTATTTGATGCGGGAACTGGGCGATCTGTCGTTGCCGCGCATTGGTGATGAGCTGGGCGGGCGCGACCATACCACCGTCATGTACGCCTGCGAGAAAGTGGCGGAATTGATCGAAACCGACGACCGCATCCGCAGGCAGATCCTGCAACTGAAGGGTCAGCTGCAAAGCCAGGCGGTGAGTGTGTAGTTTTTACAAAAATCGTGATTAGTAGGGTGAAACTCATATAAAAGGAACGGTCAACGATCGTTCTTTTTGAGTCTATCCATCCACATCCCAATGTTAAATGTAGTGGTCTCCCTTACCAGGGGTACAAGGTGGAGATCAAGTGCCCAAAGTGGTATTGAGAGATGAATGCATTTCACATTCATCTCTCAATCCGACATAAAAACACCATCTTCATCCTTCGATATCCAAAATAAACTTTGCCCTGTATTATTCTTCTTCGATCAATATAGACATGTCTGGGTCGATGACAGTTAGTTCGCCCCAGTTGGTGCCGACGCGGGCTTCAGTCACCAGGGGTACTGAAAGCTCGAAGGCGCTTTCCATGACCTGTTTGACCAATCGGGTAGCGGATTCGATCTCTTCATCCGGCACCTCGAAGATCAACTCATCGTGCACCTGTAATAACATGCGGGTTTTCAAGCCAGCCTCTTTCAAAGCGGATGGAAGGCGGATCATCGCCAGTTTGATGATGTCGGCAGCGGTTCCCTGGACGGGCGCGTTGATCGCCTCGCGTTCTTCGCGTTGGCGGATCATGTAATTTGTGCCGGCAGCCAGCGCTGGGAAGTAGCGCCTGCGCCCCAAAAGCGTTTCCACATAGCCTTGTTTGGTTGCCTGGAGGCGGGTGTTGTTCAACCATTTCTTGACGCCGGGGAATTCCTTGAAATACTCGCGCACGAAGTTCTCAGCTTCTGCCAGCAGGAGGTCGGTAGTGCGGGTCAGACCAAAGGGGCTCATGCCGTAGATCAGACCAAAGTTGATCGCCTTGGCATGACGGCGCTGCTGTTTGCTGACTTCACTCAACGGAATGTTCTCGATCGCGGCGGCTGTGGCGGCATGGATATCCTGCCCCTCATGGAAGGCTTTCATCATGGCTTCATCCTGAGCCAGATGGGCGACGATGCGAAGCTCGATCTGAGAATAATCAACCGCCAGCAATTTGGTGCCGGGCGCGGCAATAAAACCCTGTCTGACCCTTCTGCCCAGATCGGTACGGGTGGGGATGTTCTGCAGGTTCGGGTTTTGCGAAGCGATGCGCCCTGTCACGGTTCCAGTTTGGTTGAGCGTCGTGTGAACCCGTCCGGTTTTAGGGTTCACCTGCATGGGCAGCGCGTCAACGTAGGTTGAAAGCAGCTTGGAAAGCTCCCGATATTCGAGGATGGTATCGACCAGCTCATGTTTGCCGCGCATGTTCTCCAAAACTCCCGCGGAGGTGGAATATTTGCCGCTGCTGGTCTTTTTTGCGCCAGCGGGGGGATTCAGTGCTAGTTTTTCAAAGAGGATGTCAGAAAGCTGTTGGGTGGAGTTGAGATTAAAGCTTTCCCCTGCCAGTTGATGGGCTTTTTGTGTCAGCTGATCGATCTCGGCAGTCAATTCTTTTGAGAACCTGTCAAAGAACGGCTCGTCCAACAGAACGCCAGCCTCTTCCATATCCGCCAGGATGGGGATGAGCTTGTTCTCGACCTCCTGATAAAGCTTTAAGGATTCCCGCGCCTTCAAATCTTCCTCAAGCAAAGGCACAAGCCGCAAAGTCATGACCGCGTCGGCGGCTGCGTATGGCGCGGCTTTCGAGATGGGCACAGCCGCCATACTGATCTGGTTTTTACCCTTGCCGATCAGCTCTTCGATCTCGGTCATCTCGACGCCCAGGCGGATCTGAGCCTGCGCTTTTAGCCCGAGATTGCGGGAAGCAGGGTCGATCAGCCATTCAGCGATCATCGTGTCGAAGGTGATGGGACTGACGTCGAAGCCTGCCTGGTGGAGGGTGATCAGGTCGAACTTGGCGTTGTGGGCAACTTTTTCGATCTTCGGGTTGGTGAGAATGGGACTGAGAGCTGTTTTGACTTCTGCCAGGCTCAGATGCTTTCCGGAAAGGTGCCCGATCGGGATGTAAAAGCCTTTTTCCGGGCTGGCTGCCAGCGAGATGCCGACCAGGTCATCGCGCATGGGGTCAAGCCCGCTGGTCTCGGTGTCAAAAGCGATCCGATCAGCACCCTCAAGTTCAGCAAGGCAAGCTTTAAGGCTGCTGGCATCATCAACGATGACGGTCTCAAAGTCGGCGTCGCCTGCGACTGCTTGTGTTTCAACATTTGTGGGTATTTCCTGAATTTCATCAAACAAACTGGCTTGCACACCCGGAAGCCCCTGAAGAGAAGGGTTTAGCTTGTTGACCAACGTTTTGAGGCGGCGGGTGAGGGTGCGGAATTCAAGTTCTTTGAAGAGTTCTTCCACTGCTGCTGGGTCGAAGCGGACAGGTTGAGCCTGTTCAAGATCGAGAATGACGGGCAGGTCAGTGCGGATGCGCGCCAGATCCTGGCTCAGATAGGCAGCTTCGTGCCCGTTGGTGAGCGGTTTTTTGGGTCTGCCTGTAATTTCGTCCAGGTGCGCAAAGATATTGTCAAGCGTGTCATATTTTTTCAGCAATTCAACGGCAGTTTTGTCACCGATTCCAGGCACGCCGGGAATGTTGTCGGAGGCATCCCCTACCAGCGCTTTGTAGTCAACGATCTGGTCAGGACGCACGCCCATTTTGCTGAGAACATCTTCAGGGAAATATACTTCATCACCTCCGGATCGGCGATTGGGAAGCGAAACGACCACGCTTTCGGTCACCAACTGGAGCATGTCGCGGTCTCCGGTCACGATTTGAACTGCCAGTCCTTTTTCCTCGTTTGCCCAGCGTGCCAGACTGCCAATGACATCATCGGCTTCGTAGTTGTCGATCTCGATGCGGGGGATGTTGAAGCAATCGACCATCTCACGAATACGCTCGATCTGGACGCGCAGATCATCCGGCATTTTGGCGCGGGTACCTTTGTAATCCTGGTACATTTCATGCCTGAAAGTGCGACCAGTGTCAAAGCTGATGGCGACATAGTCGGGCTCTTCCTGTTCGAAGAGACGGATCAGACGGTTGGCAAAGCCATAAACGCCAGCGGTCGGTTCGCCAGAGGAAGTTGTGAAATTGGTCGCGCCGCCCGAGGTGAGCGCGTAGTAAGCGCGGTAGGCGATGGCGTGACCATCGAGTAGATAAAGGACTTTTGGCATAGTAACTCCTTGCAATAGCAGGTATGGGTTTAGTATACCTTGTCGATGGAAGGCGTGCAGGGATTTGCTTGATAAGGTTTTTGCATTATCAAGTAATGATAAGTCTGAAATAGATAGAATTAATCAAAGATGTAAGGAAGATGCGTCAGAATCAGTAGTCTATTCCTTCTGTTCTAAAAGTATGGAGATGATAAGTGACTACTATATACCAGATGTTAATACCCATTTAAGAGAACTTTTTGAGAGTTCGTCAGAAGAAATAATATTGGATAGGTTAATTCTG
>Ga0255344_1004406_pt1 | contig 14356 bp, 15 predicted proteins | sample wastewater_treat_5_FD_192414 | JGI IMG/M metagenome (GOLD analysis project Ga0255344, IMG submission 192414) | Wastewater microbial communities from Lulu Island WWTP, Vancouver, Canada - plant18 | ecosystem: Engineered > WWTP > Wastewater > Unclassified | place: Canada: Vancouver, British... | reverse complement strand
GTAGTGCAGTCTTTCAATTTTTCTCTCGGCATCCAGCTAATGTTGAAAATGGTAAACCTGTTAAAAGAACCGCTCAAAGACTGGGACGTGGAAATTGCCGAAACTCACCACCGCTTTAAAAAGGATAAACCCAGCGGCACGGCCAAAATGCTCGCCGCAACTATCGGCAGAGAGGTGCCAACCAGCTCTTTCCGCTTGGGAAACGTTCTTGGTGACCATTCGATCGCCTTTGGCAGTTTAGGAGAAATCATTACGTTGTCCCATCGCACGCTCTCGCGGCGCGCATTTGCGGAAGGCGCATTGCTATCAGCCGAATTTGCCATTCGTCAGAAATCAGGTTATTTCACATTTACTGACGTTTTGTCTCAGGATTGATGCGAGATCGGCTGGGTTCCAATTGGAACTTATCAAACCGAAAATATTCAATTGCTAAACTGTTCTAATAGTCGAAAATTATTTTCATGGCGAAGAATACGATATATGGAATTACAGTCAGTACAATCGTAATGAGAAAACGTACGTAAGTTTTCAATGGACTAAATCATAATGAACAACGCTCAATACAATTGGATCATCATTGTACAATGGAAAAAGTAAGTGATTGACTATTCAGATTTAGGCAATTAATTCATTCTCGCCATTGATTATTTCAATTTTTCTGTCTATAATTCCGCCGTATGGATAAAAATACCCACGAATTATTTGAAGTCACACTTTCTGAAACCCGCAGTCATGTATTAGCCTCCACTACCAACGGAATTGTGGTCGAAATGATAGAGCGTCTCGGTGAAATTGACTTCGGGCGGATTGTCAAAATTTCTGAAACACTGGTGGACAATTTCGGCCAGAATGCTCGCTTTAACCGCAATATGATCAAAAAATATTTCAATTATCCGGAAACCCTACCTTTCGTGATTCGCTATAATGGTGAAATCGAAGGTTTTATTATCGGGGTACCGCTTGAATATTTCGATAAAGAAAGCTGGGCGCAATGCGACGAAAATCTCGGCAAGAATAACACGATTTATACTTACGCTTTTATCGTGCGTAAAGAACATCGGGCGCTGGGGTTATCCAAAATGCTCAAGCGGGTTTACCAAAATACCTTGAAACGTCGCGGTTTTCTATACATCACAGGCCACGTAATGCAGGGGGTGACGGCTAATTTTACACGCGATTATAAAATCGTCCGGCAATTCGAAAATTGGAACAATACCGGCTTTACTTTTGATTACTACCGTTCGGCACTAAAATAATCTTTTGATGTTTTAATTGAAATATTTTAAAGCCTTTGAACGGATTTTATTTCTTTTCTGCCTGAGCAACGATAGATTTGAGAAAATCCAGAAACTGTCCGGCAAATTCCTCGCGCTTGAGTGCCATCTCGACTGTTGTTTTCAAATAATCCAGCTTGTTACCGACGTCATAGCGTTTACCTTCAAATATAAAGGCATAGACCGACTCGCGCTGTAATAAAAGTTGGATTGCATCCGTCAGCTGAATTTCATTGTTTTTACCTGGTTTAACCTTTTCGAGCATTGAGTATATGGTAGGAGTCAAAATGTACCGGCCGGCTACTGCTAGATTGGAACGGGTCTGAGTGGGACGTGGCTTTTCGATCAGCTGATTGACTTTGTAAACACGCTCACTGACTTCGTCCCCGGAAATAATACCATACATTTGGATTTTATCAATCGGTACTCTCTCGACCGCGATGATAGTCTGGTGATACTGATTGTAAATATCAATCAGTTGTTGAGTTACCGGAATGACAGCATCGTTAATAGTATCGCCGAGCATCACTACGAAAGGCTCATCGCCGGTATGTTGTCTGGCGTAATAGATTGCGTCTCCAAGACCATTGAGTTGCTTCTGCCGGATATAATGAATATTAGCCATTTCTCCGATCCTGCTGATACTGGTAGCCAAATCACTCTCTCCTTTTTGCTCGAGAATGTGCTCCAATTCCGTATTGCGATCGAAATGATCTTCAATAGCACGTTTGCCTTTGCCGGAAATAATTAGAATGTCATCAATTCCAGAATCTATGGCTTCCTGGACAACGTATTGAATTGTGGGAGTATCAATTATCGGCAACATTTCCTTGGGTTGAGCTTTGGTAGCTGGTAAAAAGCGCGTTCCTAATCCAGCGGCTGGTATGACTGCTTTTTTGATCATTTTATCCATTTCCTCCTAAATAATATTAAACAATGTAGGGTTTAATCACCCGAGCATTAATTTTCTTTAGATTAACGATTAAGCGGTTGAGCATCGCATCATCTTTATAAATCCCGATAATGGAACCACCCGAGCCGGCAAATTTAGCGGAAGCGCCGCATTCCCTGGCAACATCAATCATTTCCTGATTGCTTTCACTAATAGTCATAATTTTCTTACGATTATCGAAATTTTCATTGATCAGCCGATTCAGAGTTGCCTCATCACCGTTCTCAATAGCCGCTTTCCCCTCCTCGGCTAACTCAGCAATACGGCTTAAACAGGCGATGACTTCCGGATCGCCGCGTTCATAACGGACTTTAATATCATTCAACACCCGACCTGATACTTTACTCAGCGAAGTTTTATAAGCCAGGTAAAGTTTGGGTAGTTTGCTTTTATCCAACGGAATATAAATTCCGTGGTTTTTTTGCTCCATAATTTCGCGATTGAAATCCATATAGACACAGCCTTCGTAAACCTGGATGACGCGATCCTGCAAACCGGCATTGATGCCCAGTTCATCAACTTCTGCCGCCAGAATCAGGCTCGGTAATAATTCCTTAGGAATTGATACTTTAAAAAATTTCATTAACGCTCGCATTGTAGCCGTAACAATCGCACTCGAACCACCCAGACCGACCTGACGCGGAATAGAAGAATTATAGCGAATGGAAAAATTGCGATAGTCCAGCTTAACATTATTCTCCATACAATAAGTGAAAAATTTCCGAATTGCGGCTTTGATTAAGCGATCACCACCATAATAACCCAACGAACCGATCCGTTCAACCAGGTCATAAGCGTTTTTATAGACGTTTCGGTCAGAATCGGACGATTCGATTCTTAATTCCGGTGTTTCATACAGCAAGACATGCGCCCCGAAATTGGCGACGATGATCGAGATGGTTTTCCCGAAGTAGCCGTCGGAAGGATTGCCAAGCAACCCAGCTCTGGCATAAGCATGAGTTTCGATTATCATAATGTTAAGCCGATTTTTATCATATTTAGATTCACAACGATAATATACTTAGTCGGAAGTTTGTAAGTCAAGTTAACAATCGTGATTATAAAAAAACGACGAACGAAGATGAATGCTAGGATATGGGCATTGGTCATTGGTCATTGGTCATCAGTAAAAAGGCTGAGTAAAGAGGTTGAGGTTGAAAAAAGTCATTGGTCATTGGTCATTGGTCATTGGTCATTAGTCATTGGTCATTAGTCATTAGTAAAGAGGTTGAGAAAAGAGAAAAGAGACTGAGAAAGAATTCAAGTCTTAGCCTTTTTTCTCAGCCTTAACCTTTTTTTAGGCTGGGACTGAGCGAACCCCCGTGAGATGTTCTTTAGCCGTTGCCTTTTTTGGTTCTTTTTTCGGCAAAGGAAAAAAGAACTGACAAACCTGCTTTACCGTTTATTCAGCAAGACTTCTACGATGCGTTCGGCGGCATGCCCATCCCAGTATTGCGGCACTTTTCCGGTTTTACGTTCGCCATTTAATATCGCGTAGGTGCGTTCTAATACTTTTTGTGGATTCGAACCAACCAATTCATTGGTGCCTTCCCAGATTGTGATGGGACGTTCGGTATTCTCTCGTAAAGTCAAACAGGGAATGCCCAGAACAGTAGTTTCTTCTTGTATCCCGCCGGAATCAGTTAAAACTAAAAATGCAGTCGCCTCTAATTTTAGGAATTCCAGGTAACCCAGCGGTTCAGTGATGATTAGATTTCTGGCGCCCTCCAGCATTCCATTCAAATCAAATTCACTTAGCATTTTGCGGGTGCGTGGGTGCATTGGAAAAATGATCGGCATCCGTTCCTGAATCTGGCATAAAACTCTGATCAAGGCTTGTAATGTCTGTCCTTCATCAACATTAGACGGACGATGAAGAGTTACGAGGATAAATTTGTGCTCTTCAATTGGCTGACTTGATGCATTGAGACCAATCGAATATTTACCCTTCAAATCCAATTGTTGGGCTTTGGGTAGATAATAATTCAATGAATCAATCATCGTGTTGCCGACCAGAAAAATTTTATCCGGTGAAATACCCTCAGCCAATAAGTTCTCGTCAGCATCTTTACTGGTAGTAAAAAGATAATCGGCAATTCGGTCGGTTACGATGCGATTGATTTCTTCCGGCATTGACCAATCACCACTACGGAGACCACCTTCGATATGGCCGACTTTAATATGCAATTTAGCGGCGACTAAGGAACAAGCCATAGTAGAATTGACATCCCCCGCAACTAATACCAGATCCGGCTTATCGAATAGAACGGCTTTCTCGTATTCGATCATTATCTTACCAGTTTGTTCGCCATGCCTGCCAGAACCAACCCCGAGGTAAACATCCGGCTGAGGCAATTCCAGTTCCCGAAAAAAAATGTGCGACATCTTTTCATCATAATGTTGACCGGTATGTACCAGACGAACTTTGAATTTCTCGGGATGTTTTTTAAGTGCTCGGTAAACCGGAGCGGCTTTCATATAATTCGGTCGTGCACCGACGATAAGGTCAATTTTCACTAATACTCCTTTCTGCCCACGAAATACGCGAAATATGCAAATAAATTATATTCATGTTTTCAATATCAATAGTCATTTCATGTGGCTCATCCGTAATATTTTTATCTTTAAATGGTTTTGATAAAGTAAAATATTTCGTGTGTTTCGCGGGCTTACAATAATAGATCATTTCATGTGGCTCATCCGTAATATTTTTATCTTTAGATAGTTTTGATAAAGTAAAATATTTCGTGTGTTTCGCGGGCCTACAATAATAGATCATTTCGTTAATACAAATCTCTCATATTCCAATTTGGAATGATGTCCAAAGTTTATTAAAAGGCCTAGTTTCATTCCGCTGGCATTTAAATAGTTTAATATTTGCGCCCGATGTTCATCGGCATAAAGAATTTTACTTTTCATTGATATAGCCTTTCTGCCCACGAAATACACGAAATATGCAAAAAATAATTTTCCGGTTTTAAAATATTTATTGTCATTCCGTCTATTTAGTCCATGAATTTTTCATATATAGGCGATTCTTAAATAGTATTCATTTCGTATTTTTTCGTGTGGTTCGCGGGCTTACAATAATAGATCATTTCGTATTTTTTCGTGTGTTTCGCGGGAAATTAAAAACCAATCTTACCATGTAAATCCAAGTAGGCTCCAACTGAAAAAATCAAATTCTGCGCGTTTTTATTACCATGATCTATATTTTTGATCGCCTCGTAGGTCAGACGTGCATAAATGTATTTACCGTAATCCGGCATCCAGGTAACCTCCAGTCCTATATCGTTGGTCGTCTGAATTATGCCAGTTGGAAATTTCTCCGAATAACCTTGTTCGACGGTCAGGGAGTCCCATGGCGAATCCCAGGGTTTATTCAAATCACCTTCACCCTGTCGAATATGGTCGAACTCTAATGCAAATTGCAGGTTCTTATGATACTTGCGAACGAGCACATTAAAACGGTCTAAGTCACTGCCCAGCTCGTAACCGATCGGCACATTGCGGTGTAAAAACCACTCGCTTCGTGTTGGTGTTTTATAGGTGCGATTGGTAATGGCTGTATATTCCATTCCGAGATATACGCCCGGAATTTTAAACGGATCAGCAATATCCATTCCCAGAATACAACCGACTTCATTCGGTTCAAGATCACCGGGTTCTTCTTTATCGAATTGAATGTCATCGACTAAAAATTCACTGTAAGCAATCCAGTTCCGTCCAGTATAACTGAGTTCCAGTGTCCCGAGTGTATTGCCACTCAGGTCAGGACCATTTAATTGTTCACCGTGATAAAGTAGAAAAGGATTCAAATAAGCAAATTCAAGGTTCTGGTTAATACCGGAATATAGCATCGCTTCCGTCAAGCCGATCGCCCAATTTCCCAGATAGAAACTTAGGCGGTGCGCTGAAAGGTAGCGCTCGTTATTATCCATCTTATCGAGTTTGGCTGTGATTCCTTGAAAACTAAGGTGTTTCAAAAAAATATCGAATTTTAGATTATCTAATGGGCGCGCCGCCGAGGAAAATAACAATGAACTCTTGCGTCCCGGTCCGAAAACTATATAACTGCGCCCAGCCGTCAGACGGAATACTTTAGCACTCCACATCAAATAAGCCTGCTCCGTATAACCGGACAGACCGCGCCATTCCTTTCCGATATAATCCAGATTCCCGGTCGGACTGTCAGGCGATTCAGTCGCGTAGGGATCGAGCGTCATAACATTGGTGATACTGAGATTCTTGGTCACCGATAGCGAACCAAAAGTACGAAGCTGGGGATAAAGTTTGGACTGAGGTTGATTCTGATAGTCGAGATTAATTTTGACTCCATAGTGTAAATATGATTGACCGCTTTCAATCTTTAATAGGTCAGAGAGCTTGCGCTTTAAATTTAAAACAAGGTCAGTATCAGCGGGAGCATACGCCGCCGCAATCCTATCAATCAACAAACGTTGAGTCGCTCCGGCTGTGGTATAACTATCCGATTTCAACTGAAGTTTTAGCGATTGCGCAATTTGAATGGTCGAAATCGGAGTATGATTCAAATCGAGATCTCGTAAGAACCCCCCGGCTTGTAAATAGAGTAGATCATCATAAACCTTCTCATAAGGCGAAATATAATATTGTGGCAATGCCATAGTCATTAAAGTCATTACAAATAGCGATAAAATTAAAATTCTTTTTTTTATCATCTTTTTTCTGCCTTCCATCAAATTTACCGGAAACACGATATATATTAACGCCTTAAAGCGAAAGACCAAAGAGGAAAATCAAGCACGGCTTCGCAAGCTGAATTTATTAAATACGAAAGTCACCAACTGCACGGAATTTAGTATGAATGTATGCAAATGGTCATTGGTCATTGGTCATTGGTCATTGGTCATTGGTCATTGGTCATTAGTCATTAGTAAAGAGGTCGAGATTGAGAAAGGGAGAAAAGGAGACAGGAAACAGGAAACAAGAGATAGTTTCGCAGAAATTGGGTTTGGCTATTTGTGATTTGTGATTTGGAGTTTGGAATTTTACTCATTTACCGATTCTTGGCGAACTTGGCGGTTTATTCTTCCAAGACCAAAAAATAAGGCAGAGAATAGTCATTGGTCATTGGTAAAAAGGCTGAGAAAAGAGGCTGAGAATGAAAATGGTCATTGGTCATTGGTCATTGGTCATTGGTCATTGGTCATTGGTCATTGGTCATTGGTCATTAGTCATTAGTAAAGAGGTCGAGATTGAGAAAGGGAGAAAAGGAGACAGGAAACAGGAAACAAGAGATAGTTTCGCAGAAATTGGGTTTGACTATTTGTGATTTGTGATTTGGGATTTGGAATTTGTGATTTGGAATTTGAGATTTGGGATTTGTAATTTGGAGTTTGGGATTTTTCTCATTTGGTGGTTTGTTCTTCCAAGACCAAAACAAGAAAAATAAGAATGAGAATGGTCATTGGTCATTGGTCATTGGTCACTGGTCACTGGTTATTGGTCATTGGTCATTGGTCATTGGTCATTGGTCACTGGTCATTGGTCATTGATCATTGGTCATTGGTCACTGGTCATTGGTCACTGGTCATTGGTCACTGGTCATTGGTCATTGGTCATTGGTCGATAAGGTGGTTATAAATACAACATCATTTTTATTTCATGAATTTAAAAAATCGAATAAGTCTTGTCATTTCTATCTAAAAAAACTTTAACTTTCAATTGGTCTTGTATTTTTTATTTGAATTACTTACCAATTATGGTAAGTTATTTATATGAATTATGATACACTACGCCAAAAACTTCAAACACGACCCTTTTTCGAATCATTAGAGATCGAAGCACTTTTAGGTCAATCAGAGGAAGAGGCTTTGCCCCGAATTTCTCGCTGGGTAAATCAAGGAAAACTAATCCAACTCCGTCGAGGTAAATACCTTCTGCCCCTCCAATACCAGACACTACCGGCTAATCCATTTTACATTTCAAATTATCTCTATCGTCCTTCTTATGTCAGTCTCTATACGGCTTTGCAATATTACGGCTGTATTCCCGAAGCAGTAAAGACGATTCAGGCTGTTACCACCCGCCAAACTGCGAGCTGGGAGACCGCTATCAGTCATTTCCAATACTTCAGCATCAAACCGGAACGTTTTTTCGGTTACACTGAAATAAAATTCGGGAATGGTGAACAGCAGAGAGCCCTGATCGCAGACTTAGAAAAGGCTTTAATTGACGTTTGTTATTTCTCAATAGGGGAATGGAATTTGAATCGCTGGTCGGAACTACGTCTTCAACAATGTGAACTTATCAACCTTGAGCGCTTGCGTGATTACACCACTCAAATGAGAAGTATTAAGATCGAACGTAGTATTAATCAATTACTCAAACTTCTTCAACGGCCGGAACTTTTATGAAAAGTCAAGCCCGCGCAATTGTTCAGAATGCCACAACTCCCCATCAGGCTCAGCTCTTATTACGAGAATATTTACAACACCTAATCCTACGGCAGTTGTTTGAGCAAAAAATTCTTCATAAGTGGATTTTCCATGGCGGTACGGCTCTGAGAATGATTTATGGAGTTAACCGATTTTCGGAAGACCTTGATTTCCATTTACTCGCCCCTGATCCCGGTTTTTCGTTAATTAATCCAATAGAGACACTTCGCCAAAATCTTGTGCTTCAAGGCTATCGGATTTCAGAACCCCGAATTGATAATAAAATCGTTAAATCTGTATTTATTAGATTCGAAGACCTTTTATTTGAGTTCGGCTTATCACCTAACAGTAATTCTAAACTCAGCATCAAAATTGAACTCGACACCTCCCCACCAGATGGTTTTCAATACGAGAAAAAATTGGTCAATCGCTATTTTCCTTTTTCAGTTAATGTTCACAATTTGCAGACTTTTCTAGCGGGGAAAATTCATGCACTACTACAACGTCCCTATATTAAAGGACGTGATTATTATGATTTAATTTTTATTTTATCTCGCTGGCCGGACACAACGCCTAATATTTCTTACCTTCAGAACGCGCTAAATCAAACTCACTACCAGGGTGAAAAGATTACACTAAATAATTGGCGTAATATCCTCATTAAAATAGGACAAAATACCGACTGGAATGCAGTTATTCGTGATGTAGAACCGTTTTTAGAATCGAAAACTGACCACCAGCTACTAACTCTGGAAAACCTGCAGATAGTGTTGAAATAAAATTTGCATCAATGTAGGGATATGGTCATTGGTCATTGGTCATTAGTCATTAGTAAAAAGGCTGAGTAAAGAGGTTGAGAAAAGAGACTGAGGCTGAGAAAAGTCATTGGTCATTGGTCATTAGTCATTAGTAAAGAGGCAGAGAAAAGAGACTGAGGAAAGAGACTGAGAATGAGAATGGTCATTGGTCATTAGTCATTAGTAAAAAGGCTGAGTAAAGAGGTTGAGAAAAGAGACTGAGGCTGAGAAAAGTCATTGGTCATTGGTCAGTAGTCATTAGTAAAGAGGCCGAGGCAAAGACTAAGGCTGAGAAAAGAGAAAAGAGAAAAGAGACTGAGAAAGAATTCAAATCTTAGCCTTTTTTCTCAACCTTAACCTTTCTTTTAGGCTGGGACAGAACGAACCCCCGTGAGATGTTCTTTAGCCGTTGCCTTTTTTGGTTCTTTTTTCGGCAAAGGAAAAAAGAACAGAGAAACTTGTTTCACCACAAAGACTCGAAGAATAAGTTTTAGTAAAGAGGCAGAGAATGGTCATTGGTCATTGGTCATTGGTCATTAGTAAAGAGGTTGAGAAAAGAGATAGAGAAAATAGATAGAGAAGGAAGACGGGAGACAGCTTCGACCTATCATTACGGCCTTAAGAACATCTCTGGCTGGGAAGCGAAGTTCCAGCGGAAAAAATGGAATTTTCAGCGCTGTAGTAGCACTTTCGTAATTATCCATAACCTTTTCCTATGTCACTAACGCTATATGAACTTGATGACTTTTGCGCCTTAAATTCCATTCGCTGGGACTGAGCGAACCCCCGTGAGATGTTCTTTAGCCGTTGCCTTTTTTGGTTCTTTTTTCGGCAAAGGAAAAAAGAACAGAGAAACTTGTTCCACCACAAAGACTCGAAGAATAAGTTTTAGTAAAGGGGCTGAGAATGAGATTGGTCATTGGTCATTGGTCATTGGTCATTGGTCATTGGTCATTGGTCATTAGTAAAGAGGCTGAGGAAAGAGGTCGAGAAAAGAGACTGAGAAAAGGGGCAGGAGACAGTTTCGCGGAAATTGGTTTGGCTATTTGTGATTTGGATTTTGGATTTTGGGATTTTACTCATTTACCGAATAAAGAAATATCTTATTAATCCTGTCTAAAAATTCCTCATTAATTCCCTAAGAAGAACCGTGATATAAATCACCATTTTACTCTTATTCATATAATATCAATTACTTGTATTCCTTTTATGGTAAATATAAGTCGGATAAAATTATTTTATTCTTAAATACTAATTAAAAAATTCTATTGACATATTAAAAAACTATATATATATTAACTATAAGTTAAAATGGCTATGAGAAAATCAATATTTAATAAAGGAGGTTATTGTGAAGGAAAGTAAGTTCTTTTCCATCTTAGCTCTTGCTATTGCTTTTATGCTCACTTTAACGATCAATTCATTTGCACAGGAGGAGATACCTCCCGTTGAGGAAGAGATCGTTGAGGAAGAGGCCGTCCAGGAAGAAGTCGTCCAGGAAGAAGTCGTTGAAGAAGTAGTTACTGAAGAACCAGACGTTTTCATGCCTAGCTGGATTGCCAAAGCTTATTTGAATTTTGGCCCAATCGAACCCTGGGGTGATCCGGGTAGCGGAGCATTATTTAACACGGGTATGCGAATCCAGGGTGGTGCTCAGCTGAACATTGGCAACTGGGTACAATTACCAATGGTTCTCCAACCACTAACTGCCGAAGTTATGGTCGGCTATGGAATGTGGAATATTAAAGACGATTACACTGGCGTATATGTTGACGGAAAAACCAATGTCATTTCCGTACTGGCACTTGGGCGTTACGACCTAACTGATTTAATCATGAAAGCCATTGGGTTTGAGTATCCAGCACTCGGTATTTTCGCTGTGGTGGGTCTGCAGTACAATTATCAATCCTGGGATTTCCCGAATTGGAGTAGAGAATTTGACCCGGCATCTTCTTTCGGGCTAAATCTAGGAGTCGGGGTAAAGTATAACCTGCAGAGCCTGGTCGGCAAGCCAGTCGAAATTGATCTGCGCTTCACCCAAGGCGTTTTTGTCATGGGCGATGTTAAAGATCAAAACGGTGATCCTTTCTATCCTGATGATGATTATAAACACACCGAAAATGGCTTACTACTCGGTATCGGCTATCCGTTCTAAGGTCTCTTAGAAAAAATCAGTATAAATAAAAAAGTCCCGAATTTCGGGACTTTTTTATTGACTCAAATCAGGTTAAATATTCAACAATGAATTATAAGCTTGTAACTACCGCCTTACTTCTAAAGTAATATGTATCCGACCCTGCTTTGCCAAAAAACCAACGGAACAGGAGACGGTGTCATTGTCATCGGCTCTTAGCCTGAATCTTTGTGGTGAAAGATTAAACCGCCAAGTTCGCCAAGAAGCACAGAAATAATGAACAAGGGCTTAATGATATTAGAGAAAATTTATTAATAAAAGAGCTCTGCATTCTTTAGCAGTTCTTAGCGTTCTATGACCTGGCTATAGAGGAGTCCTTGGGAGGGATTAGTCTTAAGCAAAACTATATACTAAACTTAAGATATAAATAGTCGAAGCTATATGTAAAATAAAAATGATGATTAATGTTGAATTATGAATTATTTTCTGTGGGATGGAGCAGGTATTACGGATTGTCACTCCTGATACGCTTCGCTATCGGGTTGGCAATGACAAATTGAGAATTAGGGATTGCTTCTCCCGCTACGGCGGGCTCGCAATGACACAAAAAGGTATTCTTCAGGTGAAGATATGGAGTGCAGTGATCATATCACTGCATGCACCGACACGGTCGGTGCACTCCAAATGCTCGGTGCACTCCAAATGGTCGGTGCACTCCAAATGAAAAGAGGAAAAATAATGCTTAATTTTTAATTATTTTCTTATGAAGATTTGACGATTGATGTTAAAAGTTTGATTAATTCTTCACAATCACATAAAAGTAATGGTGAATTATGAATTATGAATGCTGAATGGTGAATTATGAATTATTTTCTGATGCAGTTTTAACAATTGAGGTCAATAATTTGATAAGTTCGTCACAATCTTATAACAGATCATCCTTGATAATAAATTCACCATGTTTCAGCAGTCTTAGCCAGTAATGTGTTTCTCTTGCTTCTTTCGCCGCTATAGACATTTTCGCTATAAAGTCCTTTTTACTTTGTGCGGCTTGGGCTTCCTCTACGCTCGCTCCAATAGATGTACCAGACCTTAATAATTGCTTTGATATCACATATTCCTTTTTCTCATAGCGAAGATATTTATACAAATCAATAATCTTCAATGCAAATTCAAAAGATTTATCCTTAATGGTGTTTTCTGATTTCATAATCAATTAAAAATTAAACATTCAAAATTCAATCCTGTACAGTCGCAGGCTCCTTACAGGACAGGCATTAAACACCGAACATTGAGTTTGTATAGAATTCTTTGATCTTCTCAGATACATATTTTATCTCATCTTCTTTGAGCTGTTCAGACATTGGAAGTGAGAGGATCTCTTTAGAATATTTTTCACTCACAGGGAAATCGCCTTCTTTATACCCTAAAAATTTATATGCGTTCTGCAGATGACATGGAATTGGATAATGTAAACCTGTATAAATTTCATTTTCTTTTAGATAATCCATTAACTCATCCCGTCTTTCTGCACGGATTACGAAGAGATGATATACATGCTTTGCGTTAGGCATTTCTTCCGGCAAAACAATTTCTTTACAATCTTTTAAATACTTTCCGTATAATTCAGCATTCTTCCTACGAGTTTCTGTCCATTCATCTAAATACTTCAGTTTTACATCAAGAATCGCTCCCTGAATTCCTTCCATTCTGTAATTGTGACCTACAATCTCATGATGATATTTCTGGGACATACCGTGATCTCTAATCATCATTATTTTTTTGTATAACTTTTCATCATTGGTTATAACCGCTCCACCTTCTCCATAAGCACCGAGATTTTTTCCACAATAGAAACTAAAGCATCCACATAACCCATAGGTACCAACTGACTGTCCATTCAATTCTGATATATGAGACTGAGCGCAGTCTTCTATTAAAATCAAATTATGCTTATCTGCTATTTCTTTAATTTTATTGAGTTGTGCAGGCTGTCCATATAAATTAACGGCAATTATTGCCTTGGTATTTTTGGTGATTGCATTTTCAATTTTATCAGGATCAATATTATAAAACTTTCCTTCACAATCTACAAAAACGGGCGTTGCGCCGGTAAGGCTCACAGACTCGGGCGTAGCAAAGAAGGTGTTCACAGGAACAATAACTTCATCACCTGCTTTTATCTCAAGTGCCATTAGTGCGGCATGTAATGCGGATGTGCCATTATTAACTCCTACACAGTATTTAGCATTATGCCTTTTAGCAAAATTATCTTCAAATGATTTCACATAAGGTCCTGCTGTAAAAGCAGTATTAATCAGCACATTTTGAATAGCTTCATCAATTTCATCTTTAATTGATAAATACTGCGATTTCAAGTCCAAAAAATTTACTTTCATTTTTCCTCCACAAATTGAAACGAATTATCTACCACGAATTAACACTAATTATAACAAATTACACAAATAATTACTCTATTTAATTATTTAACAATCCTTTTATAGGTTAAACTTTTAGAACCAAAATTTATTATTATACCAAGTTTAAAATTTGTAGCAGATAAATAGTTTACGACCTGAGCGATATGATTATCAGAAATATTCTCGCATGCTTTAATCTCTAAAATTATTTTATCATAGCAGATAAAATCCGCGTAATATTTCTTTGATAAATACTCATTTTTATAAAGTATGTCAAGTTCAGCTTCTTTTTTGAATGGAATTTTCCTTACCGCCAATTCCTTAGCTAATGCTTCTTGATATACATTCTCCAAGAATCCA
>Ga0255344_1004398_pt1 | contig 14380 bp, 13 predicted proteins | sample wastewater_treat_5_FD_192414 | JGI IMG/M metagenome (GOLD analysis project Ga0255344, IMG submission 192414) | Wastewater microbial communities from Lulu Island WWTP, Vancouver, Canada - plant18 | ecosystem: Engineered > WWTP > Wastewater > Unclassified | place: Canada: Vancouver, British... | reverse complement strand
CCGATAGCTGCTTGTTCGCTAAAAGACAAATAACTCACCGCCTTACGGCGGCTCAAACAGCTTGTCTTTTGCCTGACGGCACGCTCGCTGCGCAGATCGGGTGCCCCGATGAGGAGATGAGGTCGGGAAAATAATGGAGAAATTGATAAAATGCATAATGTAGAGGGGATGAAAAAAGGGAGACTCTGTAAAACGGCTTTTGCCACGATTTGCGAAAGCAAAGAGGGAAGTAAGTCGGCGACCGATTCGGAAAAAGCAGGCATTTGTTCGGAATTGAAATCCTCAATATCCTCAATATCCTCAGCTGAGGATATTGAGGAAATGGCAAAATGCGAAAACGATATTTGGGACACCAAACAATGTGGTAATAACACTTCCAGACTACATGACCTCGCTGCTTATATTTACTCATTCGGCAAAGTTATTCATTTTGGGCGTTGCCACAAAGAACATTATCACCACCAAAGGTAGTGGATTTTCAAACTGAATTAAAAGATTCAGTCCTTCATCTATCCTTGCATCAATAGACTACTATGACCTCTGCCAACTTCTTGCAGGATAAAAGCTGCATCGCTGCCACTCGTGCACTCAATAGGTGCGCCCTGCAAGACCTCTCGGGATAAACATTACTGCTTTCAACAGGTATTGCCTGATTTACTGTAAACGGTTACGGTTGATTTTCGAGCTCTTCGCAATCCATGAATCCGGCACGCTTACCACCCTCTGTCAGCCTTCTATCGGGTTTCTATGCGTCAATACGCTATCTTTGCTTATGGCTCCTTTCAGATTTGCAGTCGCCCGCAACACCCGTTCGGCTGAGCTCACGGCCGAAGCCTTGCCACTCATTAACACTTCCTTCCAACCCGGCGTGTACAAGAACTTGCATCTTGCCGGTAGTAATGTATGCCCGACATACTAAATAGTGTTGTCCGAATTTCTCGAACAACACTATTAGAATATTACAATTTTGCAGTTTTTATTATACACTGAAAAAGAGAGAAACTATTTCAGAATATATATCCAACTCTTAAAGCTGCTAAATGGTGACTGGCTGAACTCTTTACAACTTTATTTACCTGAATAAAATTCGCTTTACCTGAAAATCTCTCCAAGCAGTAAGCTAAAGACACAGAGAAATATTGTCTATTATTTGTAGGTAAGAGAACACCAATAGATGGGGAGAACAAAAATCCCCCTTTCAAATTACTCTGTACATCCACTACTCCTTGATGTTCAGGGAAAAGTCTAGATGATTTCCAAGAGTAATCTCTATTCAAAAATGAGTACCCTAGCTTACATTCAACAAACGGCGTCGTTTTGTTCACTTTGAATTTATACATTGTATTGACGTAAAGTGGAATTGACACAAGTTTTTTATCTCTATATTCAATAGAACCAACGTCATTGATTAATTCAAGGGATTTAAATAATTTTGCACCTGTACCGATGCCTACAGTGGCATTTTCTCCTATTTTATAGGATGGGGTTACAAAAAAACTGAATCCGCCCACGTTATCTCCTTTTTTAGTAATTTCAGTAGAGTATTCCAGTTCTAAATGAACTCCTATTTTATTCACTTCTTGAGAGAAAGTTTTAGAAAAAACAAGAGTAAATAAAATCATTATGCTAAAAATATTTTTTTTCATGTTACAACAGAGTGTTTTTATAGATCATTCCAATAATCAGTTATATATTGACTTCCATATTTGAAACCGTAAGTGACTACTGCCTTCTTTAATAAACCACTAAGACCTTCCCAAAATCCATCTCCGTTATTAAGCTGTAATATTTGTTTCAAATTTGCCGGGTAAACTGCTGTAAAATCATGATCCTTTTGATCGCTTTCAAACCTAACATATAGATCCAAAGGAGAGTGACTCGGAAAATCATTAAGTCTTGCAGTAAACTCCATCATTACAGTAAATTTCATAGGAGAATATTCGTATTTTCTATCTAATGTATACCTTGTTTTATTCAAATCAACGATCATCGGATATCCGTATAGTTTCCCATTATACCAACCTAATGCACCTTTTTTTCTAAAACAAACATCTATTCGTGCCTCTTTAATTTTTGTAAAAGGTAAATTATTCGGAGCATTCCTTTCGATACCCCTTACCGTTACCCACATTTTTCTTTTTGATGTTATATCTTTTTTTACTTCGGTAAGAGCCCTGTAATACGGAATAGTAGGATCTATAACATTATTAATAGGGAGAGCTCGCAATGAAACAGTTTCCGTTTCATCCGGAATTGCTAATCCTAATTCTTGGAGTTTTTCGTATGAAAAAACATCCCTCATATCTCTTTCTTCACCATTTATAATTACTTTTCCTTCTGGATTTACCAGCTTAGCGATAGCCTCATCGCTAACGGGTAAATATGCAGAATAATCATCATTGTACTGCGGATAGTAAAGATTGGGAAATTTTTGTTTGAATTCTTCATATCCTCCATCACGTTGGTAAAAATTATCTGCTTCTTCCATCGCTTGATCAAATTCTCTATAAAGAGAAAGAAAGTCATCTTCGCTAGTTGAACGTGTCAAAAGAGCGACAGAAGTTTCGTTATTTCTTACCTTTTCAACAGCTTCCCAAAAAGCCGCTTCGTTATCAAACGAAAGAATACCCCCGGATTGAGCTACAATAGTTTGCTCCTCATCGGGTATTGCGATCTGTTTTTCCTCCACATCATTATTACAAGAGGACAGCAGTATGCAAGTTAATGCCGACACTGTAAAAAATTTAGTTTTCATAATTTTAATTTTTAGTGTTTCTTATTCCTGTTTTAATTTCAGGAATTCGGATCCATGAATAAATATTTGTCAGTAAATTACCTTAACAATCGCTTTCCATATTGCGCACTATAAAAAAACAGATCGTTAATTCATTTTTCGCTGATTAGTAAAATCCTACTCCTATTTAGAGTTCACTGAATAATCCCATTAAAACTGCATTGATGGCCAATCTTTTCGAAGTGTGACAAAAACACGCTCAAGTGTCGGAAAGTCTCTTGGGAGTGTCTCCGAGTTAAGTTGGAGTGTTCCGGAGAGACTCGGGAGTGACTCATAGTATCTTCGGAGTGTCGCGAACACACTTTCGAGTGTCTTTTGATCTCTTCACAGTGTCGTTCACTCACTCGCGGGTGTCTCCGAGTTACTTCGGAGTGTCTTTGAGTCTCTTTAAAGAAAAGAAGGGCTATCCTTCCGAAGATGCAGGTGTCGTCTTGATTTTGTTCTTTTTGAAAAAGGCACTCATCTCGTCGTACACTGCACTGAGTCCCGGCACTTTGTTTTTGTGCTGCTTCACGGCGGCATACACTTCACGAGCCCCTTTCAGCGTGTCGCTACCAACGGCCATCACCGTTTTGTCCAGGCCCGTGTGCAACTCCGATACCCGCATGGACAGGGGCTCAAGCGCGGCATAAAGCTCGCTGTCTCTCATAAACTCTTCCTTATCGAATATCAGCGGCAATATTTCGGGATGAGTTTCCACCACCTGCATGGCCAAATCGAGTAAGGGTTGATAGGCGGTACCTACCTTGAAAAAGCGCGATACATCCACGTTCTGCATGGCCGAAAGGAACGGCATTTTGGTGAACAACACGTCTAAGGCATCTTTGCACGCCTGCACATCGTCGGGAGTCAACGTCCCGGAAATTAAATTCTGATCCATAATTCATTTGTTTTTGTGTGACTTACTGATAATTTACAGTTCTCGTATAGAATGTTTATTAATCTACTCGCTTTTTTGAGTATATGCTTCATACAAAAAATTATTTATGCGTTCATATTGCATGACAATAAAGTGTTCGAAACGACTATTTGATCGGTATTTGTTTTTAAGATTAAATAGTCATCGACCTCTTGATATTCGGACCTCCCTTAAAATCGCGTCCAACATTTTTTTGTCAATATAATTGATCATTTCTTCATTTTTTTGCTCTATCAAGATGTTGTTTTTAAAACGGAATTTGGTTGTTACGGCAATCTTGTCATAGTTTAACAACTCGGTATAATAGAGTACTTCGATCAGATTGTTTTGATCATCCACATAGATTTCCTTATTCGTTGGAGTTCCAAACTTCTTCAGGAATGAATCTTTGTCCATTCCCAGCTCATCGAAATTGGCAAACATGCTTGTTTTATTGCTATTGCCGTAACCATAAAAGTCCGAAGTGGTTGAACAAGAAGCGGACAACAGCAAACATACAATAACAGGCAACGTCTTTTTGATATAAAAGACAACTCTTTTTTCTCGAATTCCAAGCATAGATGTATTCATTGTTATATTCTCCCAATGGTTTATGATCATTTTTGAAATAAAAAAATATTCATGTTAATTTTTGCCGGAAGGTCTTCAGCTTAGATAATGCATAAGCTGAAGACGCTTCATTATACTACTCGATAGCTTTTATGTACATGGTGTCTAATACTTTGGTCGGACCATCCGGAGAATAAACCCTTACTTCCATGATTTGTAACTTTGGCACAACGCGAAATGCAGGTTGCAAACCGCCGTTGAGTTCCGACCCCAGGTAGAAAAATTGCTCTAAAGAAGGCATTCATGTTACTTTAATCTCAGATTTGAAATCCAGGATTTATTTTCCCCTCGAATATCATCCTCTATGGTAAGGAATCGTTTCGTGTGGGATATACCAAATGATTTCATCATTATCATCACTATTTCTGTATTTTGTATTAAGATCGAAACCTAAATAGCAATCGTAACCTACATTCCGTATTTTAAACGTAGTTGGATTCATGTATTCCAAAGTCCACAGTTGATTGGGATTATTATTAAATGGTTTAAAAGTTTTGTCAGAAAAATCTAAGTAATTATTTCCACCCTTATAGCTAATCTGATAATATTCGCCATAAGGTATAAAAACAAGCAATCCGATGTCAGTGGAACTTCTGGTTGCAATGTATAGCATTTCTTTCCCATCTTTTTTCTTCACTCTTAAATGAGGAACCATACTCACAGATCCTCTTCCTCCACCTCCGCTACTCGTACTTTTTCTATTATAAACGGCAATATTTTTATTGTCGATAATATCAATTTGTTTCATATGAATTGCATTGCTATTTACATAATCGATAATTGCCTGTTCCACTTGTATTTTTTTAATAGGATCGAATATAAATTCACTGATTGGATAAATAACCGTATTTGGATTTCCTGTGCCGATTATCTCTTCGGTCTTTTCACTAACACTTTTAAGCCACAACACATAATCGAAATTTAAATCTTCCAGTTGTGATTTTTCTGCATCAAACTTAATGGATGATTGAGCAATCGGTTCACTCCCTCCTATGGTATGAATATGAATATGAACGTCACGAAAATCCTGAAATCTGTTTTTTTCTATTGCATAATTAGTTTGTGCTGTAATTCCTGAATATACTGCCTTTGCATCAAGTTTAAATTTATTTGTTGATGAACTCGAATTTAATCTTGCATTAAAAAAGATTGATCCCATACCGCCTAATCTGATATCTGTTAACACATGCGTTCCGTATCGTTCAATTAAAGTTTTTGCAGATAAATTTTTCGTATCGCTTATGAAATTATCATTTAAAAAATATTTCAATTCATCAGGTAGAGTGTGAGAAAAAGACAACTTTCGAACAGTTTTTATAGCATCTAATCTATAGAATGAATATACTTGAGAATAACGAATTGAATCAGTATAATAGTTTTTTAGTTCCGCAGTAAAAAAATTAATTTTTTCCTTTCCTAAACTCACGGAAATATTCGTTGCATTATTCATTGATTCTTTGTATTCATTAAAATTATAACCCCAAGTTTCATCTGAATTTCCACCTTGATGAATAATGGCTGAATCGATTGTAAGTGGAGTTACGTTTACCTGGTTTCCAGTTAAAGGATCTGTTCCTTTTCCTGTTAAACATTTATTCACATCAATAACAGCCTTTCTAATAAAATCAGAGCCTTTTAAATCAGAATAAGCACAATCATAACCGTATCCTAATGCATCATAAGGGCCATATCCGGCGCCTCGAGTACTTGTCGAATAACTTATTTCGGGTTCTACCAAGGGTATTTCTCCTATTGGATTTTTATCTTCACATGCTGAAAATACTCCAATGAAAAGGAGCATATAAAGAATTTTTGAATTTTTGTTCATAATTATATTTATTAGAACATTTTCTACTCGTCTCGCTTTTCGAATCCGCGTCCATTGTTCTTTCATACAGCAACCCGATGATCGGTTTCGGGGAGATTACTGCACCATCCTAGCGGCTACTTTTTTTCACTTTCGGTGGCATCCGGTAAACAATTACCGTGTTTTTGTTATCTTTGCAGCGCCTCTCAGTCCCTTCCGGGTTCTTCCGTCAACCGACGGAAGAGAAGTTTCAATTCTGATGGATGGGCTTGCTCCTTGCAAGGGAGGCTTCCACTCTCCCTCTCTCGTACCCCCCGGGCACCGAGAGGGGGAGATGTGGATTACGGCACTGACTGCTTTCTTTCCTTTTGGTTTCTATATTATTCTATTTAAAGACTCGCATACAGTCCTATTTTTCAAGCAATCCGTCATACGTTCCGTTTTCTAACATAATGCACAAGGCATAACTGCCGGCAGGCAATATTGATATGTCGAATATGCATGCGCCCGAATTGTCTATTTGAAACGATTGTTGCACAGACCCTCCTTGTCCTGTGACCTCAACCCATGCTATTCCCGAATAATTTTCGATTTCGATCGTTAAAAAACTATCGTCGACAAAGGCATTAACTATTGCAGCGGTGGCAGATCGCGTGCCTCCGGTTCTTTTCTCAAGTTCTATTTTGTGATTGGTGCTTGCCATGCTCCTGCCATCCAAGATAACAAATGAGTAAAGTCCCGAAACGACAATAATAGAAAATGCGGCTAAAATAAAGTTTCGTTTCATGCCATTCCTTTTTATTTGTTTTTCACAAACAAAGTAAAAGTAATTTCTGATGCGCGTCAATATCCCGCAACAATTCTTACCTGTTTTTTAGCCTTAAAATGCTGAATATATGCACGTTAACAAAATCGATTCTTACCTCGAAAAGTGCCGAAAAAGCTATTTGAAAAGCGATATCAGGTTGTCGAAATGATCGAAAGAAGACTAACATTATACAATTTTTCGTTTTATCTCCATCCGATCGATTGCAGGAATTTGGTCAACAGCGGCACATCCGACAAAACGATTTTTCCTTGCAGTTCACTTTCGGGGATAAGTTTTTCCCATCGTGTTTTTTCATCAAAGGCGATACTGATTTTTCTCAAAGATGGATTGGATGAAAGAGGCAGTGGCCGAATTTCCGATACTCGACCCTGCATACTTCCCGCAACGGCATCGTCGATCAATACCTTATCCCCTTCCTCTATTTTCGCCAAAGAAACGGCTGCAATTTCGGCTGTTCCATAAACCCGTGCCTGTTCCGGCAGGACGACAAAAAGCGTATCGTCCCTTTCTACATAATCACCGTTCTTTGCGTTCAGAATGATTTCTCCTCTGAAAGCTTTCTCTGAATTTGTATTGACAGAATCAGACCATTCTTTTATCGAAACAAACGTATTTTTGTCCGCCCGAACATATTCGGCTTGCGGAATCACTTTCACCCGGATGCGAACGGGGATTGTTTCCCTGTAAGGAATAAAAGTCGCAATCAAGAATAGAACCAACAGCGCTAGCCCGATCATTAGCGTACCGTAGCGTATCCATACAGAAGGAATCTGTCCGATGATGTTCCTCACTTTTTCGCTGCGAAGCTCGATATTTTTCTTTTCTTCCATCACGATCAATTTCCAAGTTCAAGTTGATTTCTCACCAATTCGTAATACTTGCCTTTCCCTCTTGTCAAGTCTGCATGCGAACCGGTCTCGACAATTCTTCCGCCGTCGAGCACAACAATTTGATCGGCATTTTTTACCGTGCTTAATCGATGAGCCACCACAACAACCGTTTTCCCTTCATAAAAATCGGAAAGATTTTCTACGATGGCTTTTTCGTTATTGGCATCCAACGAATTGGTTGCCTCGTCGAGAAGGACAATTCGCGGATTCTTATATACAACGCGCGCAATGAGGATGCGTTGTCGTTGTCCCTGACTGATACTCTGTCCGTCCTGACCAATCTTCGTGTTGTATCCCAACGGAAGCTCCTCGATATACTCCGCTATATTGGCTATACGGGCAGCATGGCGCAACTGTTTCAGATCGATGTCATCATCCGATATGGCAATGTTGCGGGCAATCGTGTCCGAAAACAGATATCCTTCCTGCATTACCGCACCACACTGACTGCGCCACCACGACAAGCTGAACTCCGATAAATTTTCCTTCCCCACGTAAATATTCCCTTCGTTGGGATTATAGAAACCGAGTAACAATTTTATCAACGTGGTTTTTCCGCTGCCGCTGGCTCCCACAATTGCCGTTACCTTGTTTTGTGGAATCGTCAGATTGATGTTGTTCAGCACGTAGTCAGGTCGCGCTCCATCGTATTTGAAGCAAAGATTTTGGATCCGTATCCCGCAATCGCCGTCCGAAAGCGTCGCTATATGGCGGTTTTCGTCTTCTTCGTTCTGTTGGGTATGGATTTCGTTCATGCGGTCGAGGCTGATGCTCACATCCTGCCATTGATAGATAAAACCCATAAGCTGTTCCACCGGACTGTTCAATTGTCCGATGATATACTGAACGGACAGCATCATACCCAAAGTCAGATTTCCGTTGATTACGGCCGTAGCAGCGAGAACGGTTACCAACATATTTTTCAGCTCGTTGATGAAGATGCCGCCTGCTTCCTGGTTTTGCCGAAGATTGAGCGATTGCATGTTTACGTCGAACAGGTCGGCCTGCACATCTTCCCATTCCCAGCGTTTCCGCTGTTCGCAGCCTTGCAGTTTGATTTCCTGCATGCCGGTAATCAGTTGATATACCACGTTGCGGTTGAGGCCTTGCTGCTCGAACATCTTATAATCCAACACACGTCTTTTTTTCAGGAAGATCATGATCCATGCGCCATAGAGGATGCTGCCGACGATAAATACGAGGAAGATGGGAACGTTGTAGATAAACAGTACGATGGAGAAGATAATGAAGGTGAATACCGAAAAAATAACGGAAATCGTCTGGTTGGTCAGGAAATTTTCGATGCGACGATGGTCTTCGATACGTTGCAGCAAATCGCCCGTAAGTTTGGTATCGAAAAATTTCATCGGCAGTTTCATCAGCTTGATGAAAAAATCGGATATGAGCGAAACATTGATTCGGGTGCTGATATGAAGCAAAATTTTGCGCCGAATGAAATCGATCGCCGTGCGGCTGAACAACAGCATCATCTCGGCAAGGAGCACCAGCCAGATGAAATGAATATCTTTTCCGCTGATGCCGGTGTCAACAATGGCCTGCGTGAGAAACGGGAAAATGAGCTGCAGGATGCTGCCGATGAACAGGCCCAATATCAACTGCCCGAAAAAACGCTTGTATTTCAACAGGTAACTGCCGAGAAATTTTATGCGGTTTTTCGACCGCAGTTGATCGCCTTCCTGTTCATAGAACAATTGGGTCGGCTCCAAAAGCAATGCCACCCCTTTTTCTTCTCCACCGGTTTGGGTGCTGAGCCAATGGTTGCAAAACTCTTCCTGCGTATTGGTGATCAATCCTTTTCCGGGATCGGCAACATATACTTCATACCCTTTCCTTTTTTTCTTGATATCGTAAACCACCACAAAGTGATCCTGATTCCAATGCACGATGCAGGGCAGTAATGCTTTTTCTGCCAGTTTATCAAATGTAAGTTTTCCGCCGACCGTATGAAAGCCGATTTTCTCCGCTGCTTTGCTAATCCCCAATAGCGAGACGCCGTCACGACCGATAAAACAATTGTCGCGCAAATGCTCCAAAGCGTATCGCTTGCCATAATGCTCTGCAATCATACAGACACATGCCGGGCCGCAGTCCATCGCGTCGGGTTGTTTGGTGAATGGGAAGGACATTATAAAATAAATTTATTTCAAGCGATTTATTTCATCGCTTGCTTGTTGACCTTTGTATCTATTTTTCGTTGAATTGAAATTGTATGTTATTGTAATATAAGCAAGGCGTGAATGAATTGTTCTATCGTATTTCATACCGATATTACCATAATTCACATTCCATTTATCGCGATTTGTCTTAAATATATCATTTGCAGCCAGCATTACATTCATTTTCTTATTAAAAAACTGTTTGGATAATTTAAGATTGACACCCCATGATGGTTCTAAATATATAACTCCACTATGTCCGCTTGACTGATAATTTGCATCTAAACGAAAAGTCCAATCTGCAGGAAATAAGAAGGTATTATTCCATTTTGCCATAAAAATGGGAGAGGAATAATTTTGAGGAATATTTTCAAAATGTAACCATTGTTTCATCCCCGTAACTTCAAATCTCGGTTTCCAAAGTCCCACAGTGGGAGCAAACGAAATACCAATATTGGCTTCTTTACTTGTAGACACATTTTCGTTTTTCAATAAAATAATCGATTTATCTTGAAACTGTGAAAAAACCAGCTGTATATCATTCCTATTAAATGAATAGCTGGCCATTGTCTGCAAATCTTTCCATGAAAACATCGCGGTAATATTACTGGAAATCTCCGGCAACAAATATGGATTACCTGCTTCATAAATGAAAGGTGATGAATACTGAACATTGCTCCTCAACTGTGAATAAGTCGGATATTTAATTTTACGCTCATATCCAAGCATACCTTGAAAATTGTCATTTACATAAGAAAGCGAAAGGTTTGGGAAAAATTTACTGTAACTTTTTGATTGTTCTTTGTTCAACACTTCATTTTCAAAATAATTAAAACGAATATTTTCGGCACGTACACCCACATTCATTTCATACTTTCCCTTTTGTATTTGATAGGTAGCAAATATGGCACTTCGGTTCTGTTTTAATTCATCGTTGGTATTAGTTATGCCCAATTCAGGTTTATTGATGAAATATTTTTGAATGATACGGGTATGAGAATATTCTGAACCCATGGATAAAATTCCGGCCGGAAAACTGTAAGACAATATTCCTTTGGCTGCAAATAAAGAATAGTTACGAAGATTTTCATTGTGGATGATATCTTCGGGATTTTCCACAAGGTAAGAATCTTGCAGGTTTTTTTCGTCACCTTTTAAATAGTCCATATTTATATTAAGCGATAACTTATCGCTTAATGAACCATCAAAATAACCATTAACTTGATGTGTATTCGGATGACGAGTTATATGTGCATTTTGAGCTATTTGTTCTGTCCCGAATGATTGAATATTTTCAATTTTATTATAAGCATTGCCGCTATAATTGTTATTTTTATACGTATATCTCAATCCGGTCGAAATATTTTTATTGGGATTGAAGGTGATTCCCACCATAGGATTGGTTATGATTGTTTTTCCATCTTCATTCTCTTTAGTAATTTGTTCACTTCTGCCCTCTGTTTCACTTATAAATTGATCAGATAAAAAATTAGAGCTATATTTGTCATGTACATAATCTAATGAACCAAAAACATCAAAACTTCCTTTTCGGTAGTTGAGTGAAAGGTATTCGTTGCCGAAAAAAACGTTTGAATATCCTTCTTTGGTATAAATCATGCCGCTTATTCCTTCTCCAGCAGTTTTTTCCAAAGTAATTTTAATCACTGATTTTGCGGTAGCATCGTATTGAGCTCCTGGAGCAGTTATTATTTGAATGAATTTAATGTCTTTTGGCGAAAGCTGATTCAATTCATTTTCATCTCTTATCAATCTGTTATTAATATATATAAGAGGTTTACCCTTACCTAATATAGTAAAATTTTCATCTTTAACTGCAACAAAAGGTAATTGCGCAATTACTTCTCTACTTGTGGTAAGTGTTTCAAGAACAGTATTTTTTACGTCAACTCTAATCACACCGTTTTCCATTTTTAAAATTTTTCTTCTGCCGGAAACTGTTACTTCATCCAACCACGTAGCTGATGGTTGCAATATAACCGTCTGCATCTGTTTCGTTTTCATGCTTTGGGGCTCATAGCCGATCATTGAAACCCGTAAAAATGTGTCATCAATCCGGTCTGAAAAGATCAAGAAACAACCTAAACTATCCGTGACCGATCCGGCAATCAGTGAAGAATCGGGCAACGTATATAATGCTACGTTGGCCAATTCAATTGGAATATTATTCTCATCGATCACCTTCCCTTTTATCGTATTTTGAGCATATAAATCTGAATAACAAGCAAATGCTAATATTAATAGAGAAGTGTATAAATGTTTCATTGTTATACTTTGAAATTATTCCATAGAAATATCTTTTAAAATCGGGGGAGCCAAAGGACAAAATGGATCAGGGGAATCCCAATTGTTACTGCCGTAAGCCAAAATTACATCTCTCCAACAAACATGTTTATATGAATGACAATCTTTGAAATCCTTGCATATACTGCAAGGACTATCTTTTGATATATCTGATTGATTTAAATAAAAGAGCGAATGAGCTTTAGGCGAATTCCATATTTCTTCGATACTATTTAAATTTAAATCCCCTATAATGAAATGAGGATGCCAATATAATTCTTCACAAATTGTTACTTTTCCATCTGGTAAAATATACATTGAACTAACATTTCCTGAACAAGAAACGCGGCTATTGAAAATTCTACTTTTCTTTTCTTGATCTATTTTATTGTGATTTTTCACGATTTTGGGAATGTGAATTTTAAAAGAATCCATGCTCTTTGATAGATTTTCCAAATATGAAGCAATTTTTATAACATTCTCCTTTGAAGGTTTATAATAAGAATAATCATAAGGTAAATACATAGAACATTTTGCTGAATCAACGAACCATTCTTGAAGAAATTTTCTATTAGTTATGTGATCTTCAATAGATTTAACATCTTCAACAGTATCATTATACAAATTTAGTACAGTATGAATTATATAGTTAACTTCATATTTTTCTAAAAGTTCTATGAAAGATATAATGTCATCTTTATATTGTTCTCCTTTTACATGTAGGATGCTTTGGATATTTTTAGGAATGAGAGTATCTAAAGAAATTTGCAAAGGTATTTTGTCGTCTAAAATTTCTTTAAGTTTACATACATCTTTTTCCTTTAGTGGATATTTTGTTGATAAGCAAGGATTATAGCCATAAGATTTTAATTTCTCCAATATAATTTCCCATTCTTTATACTGAAAAATATCTCCGCCCATTAGTTTGAAACTTACCACTCCCAAATTATATGCTTCATCAATAATATTACAAATTTTTTCAGGGGACATTTTATAATTTAAATGTCCATGTCTATCAGCATAACAATACATGCAATCAGTATAACATTTCATTGTAATATTACAAATAATATCTGCAGGGGCTTTCAGTCTCGACAATTTTAAATCGAGGGAACTACAATGGAAATCATCTGGATTGTACCCTCGTTTTTTCATCTCGTTTTGATATTCTATAAGTGTATTCTCAGGAAACACAGATTCATATCCTTCTATTACACCCTCATTATTAATAAGTGGCTTTAATATTTCGGTTATATTTTGCTTACTTATACCTAAATATTCTGATGCTTTCATTGATGCTTCTTTAATTGTGCATCCATCAACGAAACATAGAATCATTGCATATATAGGGTGCAATACGCAAATAGATGAGGGTATAACAGGGTCGGGCTTCATTAAAATAATAACCTTATCTAACTCATTTCTCAAAATGTATCGAGGATTAAAAATATATTGTTTGTCCATAGAATTAATTATTATGCGTAATGGGCAATGCCCATTACGCAATTTTAATAAATTTCATCAATCAAGTTCTTTTGAGGCACCTCCTCCGCCTCCCAGAAGTTGGCAACATGCTCCACATTTATCTTCTACTTTATCACTTACCCCTCCTTTGATTTTCGTAAGTTGGAAATCTTTGATTATATCGAGATCTTTTAGCATATCTCTGTTTTCAATATTCTTTTTCATTACAATAAATATTTTATACATTTCTACTCATCTCGCTTTTCGAAGTCCGCGTCCATAGTTCTTTTATACAGCAACCCGATGATTGGTTTCGGGGGAGATTACTGCACCATCCTACCGGCTACTTTTCTTTACTTTCGGTGGCATCCGGTAAACAATTACCGTGTTTTTGTTATCTTTGCAGCGCCTCTCAATCCCTTCCGGGTTCTTCCGTCAACCGACGGAAGAGAAGTTTCGATTCTGATGGATGGGCTTGCTCCTTGCAAGGGAGGCTTCCACTCTCCCTCTCTCGTACCCTCGGGCACCGAGAGGGGGAGATGTGGATTACGGCACTGACTGCTTTCTCTGTTTGTTTGGTTTCTATATCA
>Ga0255344_1004392_pt1 | contig 14398 bp, 10 predicted proteins | sample wastewater_treat_5_FD_192414 | JGI IMG/M metagenome (GOLD analysis project Ga0255344, IMG submission 192414) | Wastewater microbial communities from Lulu Island WWTP, Vancouver, Canada - plant18 | ecosystem: Engineered > WWTP > Wastewater > Unclassified | place: Canada: Vancouver, British... | reverse complement strand
ATTTTGTTTCCCTCACAGGTTAATCGGTTGATGATAGGACTTTAAGATACTATCCTAATACCTTGCCAAAGGTATATTTATTATGCCGCCTTTACGGGCGCACGCTCAAAGTCGCTTGGCTTCCAGGGGATATCGAGGTGATGGAGAGCATACAGATTATTCTGTATATTTGCGCCCGTTCCGAGCGTTCCTGTGCTTGCTATGACTACTCTGTACTTGCCCTCATTGATCTTCTTGAATACGTCCTGTCTGTCCTTAGCATCTGACTTCGGAGCAAAAATTATCTCATTCTCAGGTATCTGACCGCTCTGTATGAGCTGATCCCTGATGTATTCGTATGCCGAGAAGTTTCCGTTTGTTGAATTTACTGCTATATCTGAGAAAATGATCTGTACCGCCTTTGTATCGCCTTCGGCTTTCTTGTTGTTATAAATATCAATGACCTTATCAATACAAGCATCAACTTTGCCCTTTTCATCTTCCATGAAGCCAACGGGGATCTTGAAGTTATTTTTTTCATACAGTGACTTAACAGCTCTGTTGCCGAATCCTATCATTCGTGCTTCACTTGTGATCTTCAGGAGATTGTCTACTCTCGGATCGACAGCACCGTTAGCGATACGCTCTGCTCTCTCAGCAAGGTCTTTTACGTACTGCTTCTGCTCTGGACTTGCATCCACAACTACTATCTGCGGTTTATTGCCCTTGAGCTTTGGACGGGGGAGATCGAGCTTTTCAGCACTCTGAATGTCAGCAAATTCCTTGTACATTGCCATAAGCTCAGGCAGATTTGCGAACTGCGAGAAGCTTGTTTTAAGCTTGAGCTGACCGTCTGCGCCCTGTTTATAACCTGTAACTACGTTGCCGAATGTAGCTGCCCAATTATCGAATAATTCAACGTCAGCAGCCTTCAGGAGATCGGGACGAAGGAAACGTGTCATAACATACAGTTCTGTCATAGAATTGCTTACAGGCGTTCCTGTGCAATATAACAGGTGTCCGTCACCGAAAGTCTCATTGAAGTAATCGGATTTCAGGAACATATCAGCTGAACGTCCAGAAGATTTTGTGTTAACACCTGCGATGTTCGTCATTTTTGTCATGATCTTGCCATTCTTATAGGCATGAGCTTCATCGACAACAAGATAATCGAAGCCGAGCTGCTCAAAATTAAGAATAGAATCCTTTGCTTTGTTCTTGGATTTTGGTGTAAGCAGTCTTTCAAGCTCTGTCTTATACTTCTTGATAGCTCTCTCCATTTCCTTAACGGACGGAGTTTTGACTCCCATAGACTGTACAAGCTCTCTGTTTTTAGCATCTTCAAGCTGATCTATCTGCTTTCCGATATGTTCTTCAACGAAAGCTTTTGTCATTGGGATCTTCTCAAACTGTTCCTGAGACATGATGATTCCATCATAAGAGCCTGTAGCTACTCTCGACATAAATAACTCTCTGCTCTTTTCGTCAGATAAGTCTTTATTTGTCACTGTAAGCAGCTTTGCATCAGGATATACCTTCATCCATTCTGCTGCTGTCTGCTCTACAAGCGGTTTAGGAACGACCACACAAGCCTTATTAATAAGACCGAGCTGCTTTTTCTTCATGACTGTTGCAAACATTACAGCGGACTTTCCTGCGCCCACAACATGAGCCGCAAGCGTGTTTCCGCCGTATATAGCTCTTGCAACACAGTTCCTCTGATGTTCACGCAGATTGAATTCCTTGTTCATTGCCGGGAACGTAAGCTTTGATCCGTCGTAATCTCTGCCGACAATGGAATTGAAGATATCGTTGTATCTGCGCTCATATTTAGCTTTGCGCTTATCATCGGCAAATATCCACTTCTTGAACTCGTCCTTGATCTGTCTTGCCTTGTCGTTTGCGACTCTTGTAGCCTTCGGATCAATAACTCTCTTATCGTCAACTGTCATGTATACAGATACCTTTTTCTGATTCAGAACACACTCTGCTATCTTATACATATTGACTGTTGCGTTATAGCCGTATGCGGAAGTTTCTTTAATGTTGTGTCCGAATTTAGTACCTGAGCTTGTAATCTCGTATGATCCCGTAGCAGGGAAGTAGTGTACTTCATGACTGCTTCTGTCATAGTCTGAACGTCCGCTGAGATGGTGAAGAAATTCTGTATAATCCTCTGGATCTATCCATGTGCAGCCCATACGAACAGAAATTTCTTCCGCATGAATATCCGCAGGGATAACATCTTTAAGTGCGTCAATGTTTCTTGTGTATTTCTCAGGCTCCCTTTCAGCTGCGTCCTTTGCAAATGCAAGCTTTGTCCTTACATTGCCTGATAGATATTCAGCCTTTTCACAGATTCCTGAGAACGGCTTATCAGCAATAGCCTTAGACGGATCATCGAACAGATATCCTTTTTCTATAAGCTCAGTGCATATTATATCTGATATCTCAGCAAGATTGTTGTCGGGATATTTGTTTATAAGCAGTGAAGCCATATACTGTATATCAGGTCTGCCCTTACGGTCCAGAGATACTTCCAGTGCTTCTTCTGCATTATCTACCTCTGTTATGATGATCTCAGCGTTTACAGTTATTTCACTGAATATCGCAGCTTTTTCAACTGCTTTCTTTGTCTGCGTTTCACCGTTCTTGTCGGTATATTCTGTTTCGTTTACATCTTCCAGTGAGTGCAGCAGCTGATAATCTGAATCATCACCGAATTTTCTTTTAACTATGTTGCTTGTAAGGTTATCGAACTCTGAAACGAATTTGTCGTATTTTTCGTTCAATTCATTTCTGATCGGTACAAGTTCTTCATCGGTAATCTCAGTTTTCTGCAAATCTATGAGCTTTCTTGCTACATCACGGATATCGCAGAGAGCAATGACCATCTTCTTGTCCTTTGCTGACAAAGATATCTCATCCATTGCACCGTTTCTTCTGTAGTATACCTTATCGTCCTTGACCTGATATGTGAAGTTCTTTCCCCACGGCTCAATCTCGTTACGCATGGTTTTAAGCAGCTTCTCACGTCTGTTTATGCTTACCTTTGCGTTTATATTCTTGATAGCTTCTGAAAGCTGTTCCTTCAGGTCAGCTCCCTCTATCGGTCTGCAAGTCAGCATATCGAAGTGAGTAGTCTTTTCCATGTTGCCGAGAACCATGTTAGGATTCTGCACAAAGTACGAGTTGATCATAAGCCCGTTCTTATCAGGTGCAGTATAACACCAGTCAGGCTTACGGTCAAACGGCTGTAACGGTATCTCACGCTTCTGTAAGAAGATGATATCTGTAGTAACCTTTGTGCCAGCTGAAGCAAAAGCATTGTCAGGCAGACGGATAGCTCCGACCAGATCGCCGTAGGTAGCAAGATGTTCACGTACCTGGGGATTCTTCTTGTCAAGCGTACCCGATGATGTGATAAAAGCCACAATTCCGCCCGGGGCGATTTTGTTCAAAGCTCTGCGGAAGAATGCGTCATGAATGTTATAGTCCTTAGTAAAATCGGGATCTATCATTTTGTAATCACCGAACGGAACATTGCCGATAGCCAGGTCAAAACTGTCGTTGTCAAGGTCAGCGTGTTCAAATCCGCAGTTGAATATCTTGACATTATCATTATCACTGTTAAGGCTCTCTGCTATCTGCGATGTTATCGGATCAATTTCAATTCCCGTTACCTTGCAGTCCCGGAATCTGTTAGGAAGTCTGCTTATAAAGTTACCTGTGCCGCAGGAAGGTTCAAGTATACGTGCGTTCCTGGGCAGATCCATTGCTGATATTGCATCATACATTGCATCTATTATCTCCTGTGGAGTATAGTGTGCATTAAGAGTAGTAGAACGGGCTTCTGCGTATTCCTCTGGAGTAAGCAGTTCCTTCAACGCTTCTCTCTGTCTGCTGTATGCTGTATATCTTTCATCGAATACCTGTGGTAAACCGCCCCATCCGCTGTAACGTCTGAGAGCAGTATCAGAGTATTCCTTTGATACTCTTGCACTTTGTGAAGCTATGTAATTCTGATCGTCAGGATCATCGAGCCTGTATAAAGGCTGTCCGTTTTCCTTACGTTCCATTATTCGCTTGACTTCACGGATAGCTGCTATATTCTGATTGATCTTTTCAGACGGTTTATCAGCATATATGATATCGGGAAGTGTACGTGTATCAGGCAGATCGGAAAGACCGTGTTCCTTGACGATATCACTTCTGTTGCCAATACTTTCAAGACGATCATTCAGATCATAGCGTGAATCGTAATTATCAAGTGCTTCTCGGAGACTGTCGTTGTCGTAAGGTGCGCTGCCATAGGTCTGAACGAGAGAAAGAACGTCTATTTCGTAGCCATCCTTCATTTTCTCTCTTACTTGCCATTGCTGTGATCCGTATTCTGCAAACGGGGGATAGATATTCAACTCACCGAGTCCATGCTTTCTTGAATATTCATTAAGTGCATCTCGCCATTCAGCTGATTTATCGTTAGCGACTGCTGCTTCAAGTAAAGGTGTTGTCTCTCCTGAAAAGACGATCATCAACATAGTACATTATAGCAGGATCTTCAAGATCAACACTTACAGATACAGGAATGTTTCTGTCTGTTATAACGTCATTTACGATATCTATCTTCTTCATGTTGCTGAGATCGGCTTCTCTGCCGTTTTCATTCATACAGAAATCATTGACAGTATTCACAGCCAGTTCGGAATAGTCCATGTTGACCTTTTCTTTTCTCAGCACAGGCTCAAAGTGCTTTTCACCGTTAACTACCGAGTAAGCTGTAAATCCGTTTGAAGCATTGTCTATGAATTCAGTGATATTGAATCTGAGATCATCCATACGGCTGTTGTCATAGGCATAGACTTCATAAGGAAAATAATCGTTTGCTTCATCGTATTTCTCGGTATACAGCCTTCCGTATTCATCAACACCCAGGGTAAGGCTCTCATGTATCTCTCTGAAATTATCCTTTCTTTCATGACCGTTCTCATCAATGCCGCCTACATAATCATCATACACGTTTTCCATTACGAACTTTTCTGACTTTGTAAGGTCAATGGTAAAGTTATATTCAGGGAAATCAAGTATAAGGTTTTCTGCTGATGCAGGAGTCATTTGAAGCTGAATAGCAGAATAGAGCGAATTTTCGATATCATTGAACTTTGCATCGAAGAAATGCTCACTGAGATAAGCTTTGTCCTTGTAGTTTGTTCGGAAAACAGGAGCTTTTCCGAAAGCAGAATCAAAGATATTCTCTGTAAGTCTGTATTTTGTTGCAAATCTGCCGAAACGATGTAAGATATTCTGCTGCTCGGCACTCAGATCATATTCATGGGCAACATCGGCAATGGCAGCTGTTATTCTTTCTGCAAAAGCTTCATCTGTCATTTCGCTTGCCGGGAAGTTGATACTTGTAGCAACTTTGTCTCTCAGCTCGGACTCAGCGTTATTCTCTGTAAGCTCATGAGCTTCTGCATACGCTGCTATCTGTTTTTCAGTTTCGGTATGAACTTCCTCGCCCTGATCCAGAGTAGCCTGTGCATCGTTAAGCTCTGCTGCCTTGAATATCTCAGCTTCACGCTCTGCTCTGCCGACTGCTGTCGGATTCTCAAAGAACTTCTTATCGTAAGCCTTGACAAGTGCTGTCAAATCTGCTATACTGATATCAGAACCATTAAGGACTGATGGAGCTACCTGATTTTCAGCGAACTCTACGTGCCTTGATGGTTCTATTTTTATGCTATGTATATTATGGAGTCGGAGAGCTGTTCCATGATCACCGTTCAGGAATTCCTCCGCAGCCATCTTTGTGAGATATACATCACCATTAAGTCTGTATATGCCATACAGTGAGTGCATAAACGCTTTCTTTTCGCTGCTGCTGTCAGCTATCTCGCTATCGAGGATAACGGAGTTTTCAACAATATCTGAGAGCGAATACAGCATATTCGGAGTTGCGGTATCCTTGAATTTCTCGGAATTATGAACTGTACTTTCAAGTCCGTTACGGCTTATCTGGATATTCCATCCTGTATCTTTAGTGGTGATATCACCACGGAAGATAGTTCTGTTCTTAATATCCTCTCTGACAGAATCAAGAGTGCTGTTCCTGTCAGCTATCTCGATAACGGGTATTCTTGTGTCACCCGTAGAACTTTCAGAAGATGGTAAACGTCTGAATGGAGACTTGTCTCCAAGTTCTGAATTGAGCTTATTCTCAAATTTCGGAGCTTTAGCCATATCCGCATCAAGAAGATTCTTAACAGATTTACGCTTTGGAGAGATATCCTGTAAAGCAGCAACGTCTTTCTCAGAAAGTGGTTTGTTTATGATACGCTCCTTGATCTCGTTAGCCTGTCTTGTAAGCTCCGCAAGTTCCGATGAAGCCGATACAGCCTTATCATACTCTCCGTTGGTTGTATATCTGATGATCTCAGCACTTTTCTCAGATATACTTCCAGTTATCTCGATGAGAAGCTCATTATCAGGCATAACAAAACCGTCAGCCTTTGCGGTTGACGGTTCGTCTGAAAATACACTATTCAGTTTATCATTCAGTCTGTTTCCGTCAGACAGATCAGCACTTTCTCCCTCATCACTTCTCCGTTCACGTAGAACTGCTTCATCTCGCCCCATTTCAGAGTTTCGTTGAAGCCCTGTGCTGTATTCGGATGAGGACGGGGATTCTCCCTGTCGTACTGTTCCTCCAGAAGATCTCTGTAATCCTCTGCCGATTTCTGTACCTGTCTTGCCAGAGTCAGGAACTTGTGCTTCATTCGCAGATATTCCGTTTCCATCGGATAATTCTTCTCCATGAAGTCCATCCATTCCCGTCCGTACATTCCTATCGGCTCTTCCGTCATTGACTTCTCCAGATTCGGATCGGGACGCATCGTGTATGTCCCGTTGTACGGATTGAACTGGTATTGAAAGATTATCGTCGGAACTGCTCCTTGTTTCTCCTTGTACATCGGAAACCATTCCTGTTTCTTGTTCCCCTGAAACTCCTGTACGATCTCCCAACCGAGGATTCCGTCTCGCTTCACCATTCTCGATGATGTCAGAAAGTTTCTCAGCTGCTCTTTCGGAATCATTGGCAGCTCTTCCTCCGGTACGCTCTTCTGTTCGTTCTCCGTCAGGCTCATAAATGTTTCGTAATTCATCAATATTCCTCCTCTTCTCTTCATAAGTCGTTACAGCGTTCTCAATAACTCTGAGAGCTGATCTCGCTGTTCGTCCTGCATATGATAAAAACGTCATTTTCTCAATATCGCTGCCAAAACGCTTAAAGAATGACATATCAGGTGTGATATTGAAAGGCTGTGCGTTTATTTCCAATCTTCCTGCAACGATCAGGCTAAAAGCATTTACATAGGCTGAAAAAAAGGCTTTTCTTTCTTCCTGTGAGATATGCAGCTTATTCATGCAGTCAGTTACATCTGCATAAATATCGGTACAATAAAGGCTCATTGCTATGATCGAAGTATTACTGTCTGGAATTGTATTAGTCTCCGTAAGTATATGTTTGATACTATCCGCATTTTCGACAGTTATCATCCATCTTGCAGGCTGATGCACATTATTATCGACCTGGGAAAAATCGTAGTAGTCAATAATATTACCACTACTGTCAATAAAGTGTACCGCATCTGCCCCTGTTTTAAGCTGATATCCTTGTCTGTTCCACTGTGATTCTGTTCCGATGCAATCAGTATCAGGCTTCTGAGAATAGAATTCAAGAGCTACTGTTGCAGGAAACTTATACAAGCGGCCCTGAAATTTCAGGAACTGCTTGTAAAGATCATCATGCTCTGTCATGCTTTTCAGCATTGCAGCTCCCGATGCGCTGATACCATACAGTGGAACAATGTTTGAATTATCCATTTTTTTCATCCCTTCATATATGATTTTATCACTTTAAATCAAAGAAGTCAAGAGTCTGAGCGCAAAGTTTTCATTTTTTTCATATTCTTTCAAAAATATCCAACTCTGCCCGAATTATAGCCAGATTCAGGCATTTACTTTCTACCCGAGTTTACTTTACTGAAAAAAGAAAAAATGTTTTCAACATATTTTTCAACATCATTCAACGCTTTCCACACAGGCGAGATCTTAAAAAATTTCATTGCGCCATTTATATATTCTACTCTTACATAATACTTAGAGTAGATCATATTTTTTATTTCAGTATAGTAAATACTTTGGGTCTAAAATATTGACTGTAAATTTGCGGACTACCCCTTTTTGAATATATATCAATATTTTTTCGGATATATCAATATTTTTTCGGGATTCCTCTTGACAAAGCTGATCTTTTGTGATATTATAATTACGACGAACCAGTTCTCTTTGAACTGTCAATGAGCGATTGACCTGCCAGATTAATCGCTCTTTTTTTATGTACCGTCCTTCTCTTCTGACATACAGGATCAGAACATAATGATTATCCACGTACATTCTGCGGTTCTGCTTGGCTTTGCGCTTGTTCCTTCGGATCAGCTTTAGACTCTCCAGTTCCGCTATTGTTATAATAACCGTTTCACGCTTCATTCCAGTCTGCTGTGATATGTCATTGAAGCTGTTCCAGCTGTCGCTCAGCTCTGAACTGTACGCTTTACAGATGAAAAGATATATCATCATCTGTCTCGGAACGATTCTTCCGAATATACGTCTTTCTACGAAAAAGAAGCTGTCATTTGTTGGCAGCTTCTTTACTGTATATATGTATGTACCCTTGTAGCCATTACGCTTTGTATTGCGCTGTATTGGCTCTACAAGCCCTTTCTCTGTCAGGGATGTAATTACTTTGCTTACAGTCTGAACCGCCTTTATACCGCAATTCTTAGCGATCGTAGACTGTTTTACAGTTATCGTTGACTTTTCGTCAAGTGTATCCTGTAAGGACGGTAAGCTGCTCATGTATGCGTACACCGCAAGCTCACTCGGATTAAGACCGAGACTGAATATCTCGTTTGACAGCTTGAATCTGCTGCTCATGTGTTCACCTCTTTTCTTATTGATATAATAAAAGCACTATCAGATTGACAGTACTTTCTAAAAATGTGTTGACATTGTACTTCAAATGTGATACAATATGCTAAAGTAATAATGAAAGGAACGGTGATCATTATGGCTAAAAATGATACCATTCATGTACGTGTAGACGAAAATGTTAAGCTTAACGCTGAGAAAACACTCGCTATGCTTGGACTGACTATCTCCGAAGCTGTCAATATGATGCTCTGTCAGGTCAATCTTACAGGCGGACTTCCATTTCAGGTGAAACTTCCTGCGTCTGAAAGTGTAATTGTAAGAAGCAAAGCTGATATTGAAATGAAACTTGATGAAGCAGAGCAAGATATTTCAAAAGGTCAGCTTTTAGCAAGCGATGAAGTATTCAGCGATTTGGAGAATAAGTATGCATTATAAAATTCTCCTTACTAAAAGTTTTGAAAGAGAACCCTCCTGAACACCTTACGAACAATCAAATAGTGCAATAAACAGACGATTTTGCTATAATGAAAGTAAGAGCTATTCTTCAATCTGGAGAGTAGCTCTATTTCTATAATTGGGCTTGAAAAAGCGGAGTTTAAGCCTTATAATAAGAATGTATAAAAGATTTCCGAGAAAAATTTTTCAGAAGTGAAATAATTGCGAAGCGAAAGTTGACTATATGGGTAGAGGACCTCTAAGCCTCACGGAAGGAGGCATATCCAATGGATGATGCATCAATTATTGAGTTGTTCCGTGAAAGAAATGAACAGGCGATCGCTGAAATGAAGCGAAAGTATGACAAGCTGTGCTGCTATGTAGCAGGCAATATCCTTTCTCATCGTGAAGATATAGACGAATGTGTAAATTCTGCTTATTACGAGATTTGGAATAACATACCGCCTGACGATCCGAACGACCTCAGATCATACCTGTGCCGTATTGTGCGTAATATCGCAATCAACAGGCTGAAATATAACTCTGCTGAAAAGAGAAATCCGCAATTCACCGTTCCGATAGATGAGATCGCTGAAACAGTTCCCTCGGACGATGATAAGAGCGTATCCGATGATGTACTTGCCGATGCGTTCAGCCGTTTTCTGAGAAGTCAGGACGAAAAGCACCGGAATGTGTTTATCAGGCGCTATTGGTTTGGCGATTCATTATCTCAGATCGCAGAGCTTTACGGTATGAAGGAGAAAACCGTTGCCACTTATCTTTTTCGGACAAGAAAAAACTAAAAGCCTTTTTACAGAAAGAAGGGTACGATTATGAATGAGCTAAGATTTCTCGAAATAATGGGGAAAATCGATGATGACCTTATCAGAGGTGCTATGTCTGATACAAAGCAAAAGGATAGCCGTATCGTCACCAGGAGAAATATCTTTGCATTCGGTTCTGTCGCTGCCGCTGCTGTGATCACGGTTGGCTCTGTTGCTTTCTATAATGCTCATAAGCCCTCGGACTTGCTTGCAGATCATTCAGTCATCGAGCAGGATAATTCTCATAAAAATGATGGAAATCCCGAATATCAGGGCATTCCTTCCACTACAAGCAGTGACAATGAATCTATATTAGCAACAACGACACATAATCAAAAAGCTACAGCTTCAACCAAACAGGCAGATATCGGAAGTGAAGATATTTCTGATACTCACATTGCAGATGAAATCAGTGAACAGCAGACGGTATCACCGAAAAATACAGATACTTCGGATGTAATCGAGCCACCATCAACAAAAGCCCCATCCAAACCTGATGCAAACCATACAACACAAACTGCCGCTCAGACAGAATTACCTGTTCAAGGCTCACAAAAAGTTCAGACTTCACAGCCTGCCGAAACTGTGACCACTACTTTACCTCCTGTTCAGCCTCCGACAGAAGAACCCACAGATTTTGACGATCTCCCATACGCTGTTCATACTGATCTTGATGTCAGCTATGAAGAAGCTAAAGAGAGATTCGGTCACGCTGTCTCGGAATGTACAAGAAGTGATTTTCTTGGCTACACGATAGGAATAGTAAGTCAGAGAGGTGATATTTATTCCGACAGAGCGTTCTGCTTAGACGTTGCCTATAAATTCATAAATGGTACTATTGCTGTTATTGATCAGGATAAAATGTCTGGTTCAAGAGCGACTTATGGTCCGTTACAGTATGATTACCGTGACAGAATATTTCAAGATGAAACGTTCATTAATGACGAGCAGATAACGATAGGCTATTACCCTGACGGCAACAGCGGATTAGCCTATGTTGCAGTTTTTGACAGATCAGCAGATATATACGAAATAATGGATCTGATAATATCCCTTGAAATATGAGAACAGGAGAAGATAGATGATAAAGAGAAAAATAATATCCGCACTGCTCGCTGTGTCGGTCGGTTCTGCGATGCTCTCTGCATTGACTGTAAACGCTGAGGAATTCAGCATCAAGGGCGATGTGAATGCCGACGGAGAATTTGATGTAGCTGATGTGGTACTGTTGCAGAAATGGCTTCTTGCCGTTCCTGATACGCACCTTGATAACTGGCAGGCTGCCGATCTTTGCAAGGACAACAGGCTCGATGTGTTTGACCTGTGTCTGATGAAACGGGAGCTGATATATGCAAGTGAAGCCGTACATATCACTTCTCCTGCTTGCAAAGCTGCTGCTTTTGCTTGTGCGGATGACGACGAATTGCTATATTACAATAACATCAATGAGCATATCGCTCCTGCAAGCCTGACAAAGCTGCTGACCGCCTCGGTCGCTCTGCATTATCTGAGTTCCGATACGGTAGTTACCGTAGGCTCGGAACAGAATCTTGTGAGATCGGGTTCCAGTTTATGCCTTATCAGACCTGGACACAAGCTGAAATTATACGATCTGCTCACGGGTATGCTCATGGCTTCGGGCAACGATGCCGCTTATACCGTAGCGGTAACAACAGCAAGAGCTGTGAAAACTGATACCGCAATGACAGATGCTCAGGCGGTCGCATATTTCTCAGAGCTGATGAACAGCTACGCAATCTCTATCGGTATGAAAGACAGTCGCTTCACGACTCCCGAAGGCTGGGACGATGAAAGCCAGTATACAACGGTTTCCGATCTGCTCATATTGGCGAATCACGCATTTTCGATACCTGAGATAAAGACGATAACAGGCACTTATCAGAAAAAGGTATACTTTGTGTCAGGCGAAAATATCACATGGACGAACACCAACGCTCTGCTGAATCCAAACAGCGCCTATTACTGTGCTGATGCTGTCGGCATTAAGACAGGCACTACCGCAAGTGCAGGAAACTGTCTCATTGCCGCCTTTGAGAGAAATGGAAAGACCTATCTTTCTGCGGTTGTAGGTTGTGGCACAGGCAATGAAAGATATGAGCTGACACTGAAAATGCTGTCGCAATTCGGCGTGGCTAATGAGATAAAGCTGTCCGCCGCACCGAATGTTACAGAAAGCGTCCCGTCTACATCTGCGGAAGAAGCAACGCCTGTAACAACAGAGACAACAACAGTCGCACAAATTGTTTCTGACAGAACAGAGATATTCAACAGACTGGATTCACTGGAATACATACCGATCACCTGTGACGGACTGCCCGAATATAAGCTCACGGATGATAACGGTGCAGTCTACTGGCTGAATTTCAGCAGTAAATGGATATGGAAAGACGGTATAGATGCAGAAGCGGTATTGCCCGATGATATTATATCTTGGCTTACAGCCAATAAAGATAGTATAGACATGAACACAACGGAATATTACGAATTACAGGAGGGATCATTATGAAAAGAAGAATATTAGCAATAACGGCTTTTATGGCTGTTGCACTGGCAGGCTGTGGTCAGATCAACGAACCGTTGACAACTGTTGAGGGCGATAATCAGCCTGCTGCTCAGATTGAGGTGCAGACTGCATCAAAGAGCGATGCTCCTGCTGAAAGCACTTCTGAAGCAGAAAACACCTCAACTACACAGAAGACAACAGAGAAAACGAGTACGGAAACAACAAGTGATGTTTCGCTTTCTGAAACGCAGGCAGAAGATAGCACTATGAATGTAATATCGGAGAATAACGATACACCTCAGCCGCAGGCAGAGGAAAAACAATCCCCGGCAAAAACGGAAAAGTCTGCTGCTACTGAAAGTACCACTCAGGCAACCACTACACAGGCTGAGACAACTGATGCTCCTGCTGTTGCTGATAGCGGAAAGGCTGACGATGTTTTCAAAATGCTTGATAGCCTGAATTATCAGGCAATTAGCTGTGACGGACTGCCTACACATAAGCTGACTGCACCTGACGGAACAGTTTACTATCTTCACCTTGACGAGAACGCATCCTATTCTTATGTATGGCGCAGACCGAGCCTGATTGCTGATGCGGATAATGAAGCTCCTCTTACACAGGAAGTCATTGATGCGATATACGCAAATTGGGATCAGCTCAATATTGTGAAAACTGAATGGTAACATCTATTAGACGGCACAGAGAATGCTCTCTGTGCCGTCTTTCTTTTTCAGCGGGTGTTCTCCACTATAATCATCACGCACAGCACTGAGTGGCTTTTCCGTTCGTTTGAGAACCATTTCTCCATGACAGTATTATTCAAAAGTGATAAAATCACAATAGCAATTACAGCACATTGCACAAACTTCATGCTTTTTCAAATAATCGCGCGTAGTTTTCCCTGTTTTTGTTGTTTAATAAGTGAAAACACAAGAAAGTGCTTTCAGAAAGGAGTTTGTCGATGGACAACGGTGCAAGTAGCTACCGCCGTTTCCGTGACAATGGTGACATATCCGGCTTCGATGAGATTGTTATGAATTACAGCGACGGTCTGATGCTGTACCTGACAAGTATTGTCGGAAACATCTGGTCAGCGGAGGAGCTTACTGAGGAAACTTTCTTTTTGCTCGGCACTAAGAAGCCAAAGTTCAAGGAAAAGTGTTCCTTTAAGACATGGCTTTACACGATCGGCAGAAATATTGCATTCAATTACCTGAAAAAGACCGCCAGGCAGTCAACTGTTCCGATAGAGAATGCTCCTGAGCTTATCAGTGATGAGGCAGCAGTTGAGGACGCATATATCAAAAAGGAACAGCAAATTGCGGTTCACAGGGCTATGCGAAAGCTGAAACCTGAATATCAGCAAGTGTTATGGCTTATATACTTTGAGGGATTGAGCAATAAAGAAGCTGCTAAAGTCATGAAGAAAAGTGTCCGCAGTACAGAATCCATTTTATATCGGGCTAAGAAGTCACTGAGATCACAACTTGAAATGGAGGGCATTGATTATGAAAAAGCATGAAGAAATGATCATGGATTTACACCGTCGGATGGACGAATATGAATCCGAAAGAAGAATGAAGCGTGCCAAGATGACGAAGGTCGCTGCCTCGGTTACACCTGTTTGTGCGGCAGCAGT
>Ga0255344_1004389_pt1 | contig 14400 bp, 15 predicted proteins | sample wastewater_treat_5_FD_192414 | JGI IMG/M metagenome (GOLD analysis project Ga0255344, IMG submission 192414) | Wastewater microbial communities from Lulu Island WWTP, Vancouver, Canada - plant18 | ecosystem: Engineered > WWTP > Wastewater > Unclassified | place: Canada: Vancouver, British... | reverse complement strand
ATAACAAGCGGTATAAAACATTGGGGTTTAAGTGGTTATTCTAGCGTTCTTCCCCGCATCAAGTTCGGTGTAACTGGACAGGTTTGTAGCCCGCAATCCCCAACGATTTCATACCGCCGACCGTTGTAAGCAATGGTAAAAAAGACACTGCAACCTTGATAGACAGACGTTAAAAAATGAAAATATTATGACATTACCGACAGATATAGAACGAGAAAAGGCGACACACAAACCTACCCTGAAAGGTTTAATTTTAGCCCCACCCGCATTTTTTTGTTTTTCTGCCTACGCACAATTGGCACATTTGGCTTTGCCTGACACACAAAACGACCCTTCGCAAAGCCAAAAGAGCCAATTCTTTGCTTTCACACACAATACAGAAAATGTTCTACTTTTAAAAGATAAATAATGCAATTCATAAACCCAATCGAACTGCTTTCTTTGAAAGATACCCCTGTTCAGGAAATAGATAGTAGTGTAATTCGTAAAGCTAAACGAAAAGTTCTGGCAGATATTGAACTTTCTGATACTGGTTTCATTGCCTATAATGGAAGTCAAGTAAACAAATCTGATGCAGATAATGCAATAAACGAGTTAGAAGACAAAGAAAAAATTGAATTTTTTCACTTCATTGCTAACAACAAAGACCTTAACAATTTCTTGACTTCAGGCAACGAAAGACTATTCAATTCATTTAAGCAGGAAAGCATTTACAAATTACCCGACTTCATTAGTTTTATAAGTCCATATTTCACAGAAAAATACGATAAGTCTCTCTTAATCGCATTCCAAAATGATGATGAAACTACTTTTAGAAAAATTGTATCTGTTCAGCCTCTTGTTACAAGTGGTGACAAGGATAGAGCATATAAAAGTGTATCAAATGCAATTAAGGAAAGGATAAAGGAAATTGACGAACTAACCACAGAAATCAAAAATGAAGAAAGTGTTTACGATGAAAACGATATTGATGAAGTATTTGATTTTGTTCAGGAAAAGTTGAACATAAATATCATCAATTCTTTGCCACAATATTTTCAGAGTCTTAGAAATCAGGTTGCAAACTGCGTTCGCAACCTTTCTGTTAATGTGTTCAATGCCTTTGGCAATTCACAACTTGCTCTTGATATTATTGGTTTTGCTCTTGATTTTGAAATTGATGGTTTGACCAAACAAAAGCTTAATGATGACTATAATCAAATCGATGAAATCAATGACCGACATATTGAGGAAACACGACAAGAACCTATACTTAAAAAGTACGCAGGATTGCTGATTAGCATTCGGACTAAATTGGATGAAATTGAAAAAGTAAACACAACGGCATATTCGGTAAATTCTTGGGCTGTTACAAGCATTTCTATCAGTGATATAAATTCACTTGATAATTCGTTTGATGAAATCAGAAACCAAATTGCTATTGGGTTACGAGCTTTATCGGTTGGTGTTTGGAATAAGTTTAACGACATAAATGTTGCCTTAAACCTTATTAATATAGCATTGAATATAAAAACAAATTCCGAAACCACAAACAATTTAAGTGATGCAAAAAATCAATTAGCAGAACTGAAGCGGAAAATAGATTTGATGAAGCCGACACCATCTTATCCAAGAACAACAAACAACACAACAAGAACAAACCCAACATCATCTTCAAATTCAAATAATAACCAAGGGTGTTTAATTTTTATAGTAATTGCCGTTGTAATCGGGATTATTATTGCTATTGCAAATTCAAATAATAGTTCCGATTATAAATCTTCAAATTCATATACCAATAATAGTAGCAATGATAATTCCAACAATTCGTATAGTTCATCAGACCCAACTAACACGAAACCAATTAATAGCTATTCAGAACCCGTTGTTGCAGAAAGCAAATACAAAGGAAATCAATTAATAGACGGGGCGTCGCCACTTGATGGTTGTTTTGGTAAAGGTGTTTATAGCGGTAATGCAACTTTAACTATAAAAAACGGTGGAAGTTCTGATGCTATCGTTTGCTTATACAGCATTTCAAATGGTAGAACTATTCGTAATGAATATGTCCGTAAAAATTCAAGTTTTACAATGTCAAAGATTGCACAAGGCGCATATAAAATACGGGTTTTCTATGGTAATGATTGGAACCCCGAATTAACAAACAATTGCGGGACTAAAGGGAATTTTGAAACAGATGTTTACTTTTCAGAATTTGACGGAACAGAATATTTTGAAGATAGTGATAGAGGTTATACAATAGCTACCATTACTCTATATACTGTTGCTGGAGGAAATGCTTCATCAACTGCTATTGACCAATCAAAATTCTTTAGCAATTAATTAAGTAAAATTCTAAAAATATGCAAGAACAAATAAAAGTACCACAGAAATATCTTGACCTGATAAATCAGGTTTTTGAAATTGAGAAGAAAGTTGCGCAACTGCAAGAACAGAATTCAATTAGTAGAAATATTAACAAAATTAAGGAGATGATTGAAACAGAGTTTTTTAGTCAGGACCTGCATCAAGAAGCAGTTGGATTTATCTATTACAATCCTATAGGTGAACCTTATAACGAAACAAGAACAGATTGCGAAGCTAGTATTTCAGGGATAAACACCGATAACCTTGAAATAGTTGAAGTTATTAAACCAATTATATTTTTAAAGCAAGGCGGAATCAAAAAAATGGTTCAGAAAGCTGTTGTTGTCGCCCAATCCAAAACTAACTCTTAATAACTTAAAACATTCAAAATGGAAAATATGATAAATTTCGGCATTGACCTTGGAACTACAAATTCTGCAATTGCCAAATTCACCAAAGGTGAAGTAAATGTTTTCAATAACCCAACGGACTTTGGTAGAAATACATTGCCGTCTGTTGTTGGTTTTAAGAAAGACAAAATTTTTGTAGGAAGCAAAGCTAAAGAGCTTTTAGAAAAAGACCCTAAAAGTGTTGTTGGTACATTCAAAAGAAAAATGGGTACTGCCGAAAGTTTTAAGATTAAAGCAATAGGTGAATCAAAAACACCTATTGAACTTTCAAGTATTGTCCTTAAAGAACTTAAAACATTTCTACCACCTTCTGAAAACATCGAAAGCGTTGTTGTTACTATACCTGCTTCATTTGACATGATACAGTCCAATGCAACAAAAGAGGCTGGCATTCAAGCGGGTTTCAAACAAGTTGTTTTGCTGCAAGAACCAATCGCTGCGAGTTTGGCTTACGCCAATATGAAAAAGGAGAAAGACTTAAAAGACGGTCAATGGCTAGTCTATGATTTAGGTGGTGGAACATTTGATACTGCGTTAGTACGTATTAAAGATGGTGAAATGAGGGTTTTAGACCATGAAGGTGACAACTTTTTAGGAGGTTCTGATTTTGATTCGCTTATTGTGGAGAAATTTCTAATTCCAAAAATCAATGATAAGTATTCGTTTAAAAATTTGGAAGATGATTTAAAAAGTGCTTCAGGAAAATTTAATGCAAAATACTATGTATTAATTCGTAGAGCAGAAGAAGCTAAAATTTTACTCTCCGCAAAATCGTCAGCCGAAATTGTTATTGATGGACTAACAGATGATAATGGTATTGATGTTGATGAGGAGATGGTAATAACACGTTCAGAATTCAACGATTTAATCAGGGAATATATTGACGGTTCAATTGATATGGTTAAGAAAATCTTAACAAGGAATTCATTAAAACCAAATGAACTTCAATTTACACTTATGGTTGGTGGCTCGACCTATATTCCTTATGTAAGGCAGCGAGTAGAAGAAGTTTTACAAATCCCAATAAATTGTGAAATTGACCCGACCTCAGCAGTTGCAGTTGGTGCTGCATATTATGCAGCTACTAAACCAAAGCAGTTTGAGCAGTCCGATAAACCCAAAAAAGATGTAAGAGTTTCAATCAAGGCTTATTACGAGAAAACATCAAAGGAAAAAGAGGAATTATTTTCCGCAAAAATTAGTGGCAATATTGAAGGTCTTACATACAGAATCACAAGAGAGGATGGAGGATTTGATTCAGGAAACAAAAAATTAACTGATAGGATTACAGAAGATTTACCTTTATTGGAAAATGCTTATAATTTTTTCAAACTTACCGTTTATGATTCGGGAAATAACGTTGTAGAAACTGATTTAGATATGATTGGTATTAATAGTGGTTTTGGAATCAGTGGTCAACCATTACCGGAAGATATTTGTGTTGAGATTGATGATGATGACCACCTTGGAGAAACTAAACTGTTATTGATATTTCAAAAGAATACTGTTTTACCCACAAAACGAACCATAACAAGGGTTTTGAACAAAACTCTTATCAAAGGAAACGAAGATGCGGTAATTCGCATAAATGTTTTAGAAGGTCCGCATTATGCTCTGCCAGAAGCAAATAAAAGCGTTGGCTATATTATCATTTCAGGTAAAAATATTAAACGTGATGTTTCCAAAGGTTCGGATATTGAATTGAGTTTTTCAGTTTCAGAATCAAGAGATTTAACCGTTTCTGCATACTTGAACATGGCAGACCAAGAGTTTAAAGACACTTTTAATCCGAAAGAACGACATACTCCCATTCATGCATTGAAAATGGATATAGAAAATCTTTCAGGCAAACTTGATGAAGAATTAGAAGAAGCAACCGAGAAAGAGAATTTTGAATCAGCGAATGAATTAAGCAAGTTAAAAAAGGAAATGGAAGCCATTGCTGAAAATGCCGAAATGCTTACTGACGATGATGTTACAGATAAACGTTACCAACTTGAAGATAAGAAAAGGAAAATTGCACAAGCTATTGATAATGCAACAAAAGATAAACGGATTTCAGCTGCTAAATCAGAATATTTTGAACAGAAAGAAAGATGTCAAAAGCTTTTAGATGAAAATGGAAATGATTACGAACAAAAACATTTCAATGATATTGTTGCAATGGAACAAACCTTTTTAAGTTCAACAAGTCCTGTAAAAATACAAGAGAAAACGGATGAAATGCATGATATTGCTGTTACAATCCTTTGGAGAACACCAAGCTTTTTAATTGCTGTATTCAAAAACCTTGTTCAAAAAACACCAGGTATGAATGACCAAATTCAGGCAAAATCATTGATAGATGCTGGTAGATTTGCTATTGATAGTGAAAATTGGGATAGGTTAAGCGAAATAAATAGTGCTTTATTAAACCTGTTACCTAAGTCAGCTCAAAAAGAAGTAACAACCAAAATCGGATTTTAATATGAAACCATCAGAATTTCAGAAATTTCTTTTTCAATCAGCCGTTTCTGCGATGGCAATAGACGGTGAAATTCACAACTCCGAAGTTGAGGAAATTGAAACTATTGTTAAACATACTGCTTATTTTCTGGATTTAGATTTTGATACAGAACTTGAGGTGAATATTAGAAATATTAAAGCGAACGGTAAGGACGCAATCAATCATTATTTAAAATCGTTTTCAGATTTGGACTTATCGGAAAAACAAGAAGTAATCTTAATTGAAATTCTTTTACGTATAATTGAAGCTGACCAAAGAATTGAGCGTAATGAAATCAAGTTTCTTCAAATGGTAAAATCCAAATTAAAAATATCAGAAGAAACTTTAATTATAAAATTTCCGAAACAAGTTGATTATCTAATTGATTTTAACAATTATGGTTCTCAATCAATTTTTGATACAGAAGTTTTACTTTCATAAAATATCCTATGAGCAAAAGAATAGAAGCCAAAATAACTTGTCCAAATTGTAGTACCCAGTTTGATTTTACCTTATATCGCTCTATTTGGGGCGAGTATCCTGAAAATCGCGAATTGGTTATGTCCAATAAAATAAATGTGGCAACTTGTCCGTCTTGTAAGCAGTCAACAAAACTACTATACCCTTTTATTTATACAAATGCAAATCAGCATTTCGCTGTTTGGTGGGAGCCTGAATTTGACCCACAAATTGACAGTGATAGTGAAGGATATTCAAAAATGCTTGGAGCAGGTAATTATCTTGCGACAGCCCCAAGGATAAAAGATTGGAATGAATTTAAAAACACCATAGTAAAATTTGAAAGTGGTGTCCTTAAAGCCAACGCAGGAACAATCAGCAAAGAAATGGAGAACCAAATGCAAGGTTTTCTAAAACATCTTCAAAACCAAAATAAAAAGAAAAATAGCGGTTGTTTGGGTGTAGCATTAATTTTGGTTATTGTTGGTTCTGTAATAGTTTATAGTGCATCAAGAATGCTATTTTTATTATGACAGCAACGATTAAAATAATTCTTTCAATTCTGCTGCTTCTCTGCCTGCTTGATATGCCCTACGGTTATTACCAACTTGTAAGATTTGTAGGGCTAATTGGTTTTGCACTTCTTGGCTATCAAGCTAACCAACAAGGAAAACAAACAGAAATGATAATCTATATCGGACTTGCTTTGCTTTTTCAACCATTTCTTAAAATTGCACTTGGGAGAGAGATTTGGAGTATTGTTGATGTTATTGTAGGTATAGGATTAATATTATCAATATGGGTAAGCCCAAAGAAAGCCCAACGCTAAAGCAAGCACATTTGCATGCCGCTGCAAGCCCACGCTCAAACCAAAGCTTGCAAAAGAGCTTGCTTTGCCAACCCAGAGAGAAAAACAAAAAAATCTCCCACGCTTCGCAAAAATTAAATCTGCCGTCACACAATCTGACACTAAAATTAATTGATAATCTGACTAATATAGGCGGAGGACAAAGAACCACAGCTTACAACAAGCGGTATAAAACATTGGGGTTTAGGTGGTTATGCAAAGTTTTAACCCCGCATCAAAGTTTGGTGTATCTTGATAGGTTAGTAGCCCGCAATCCCCAACGATTTCATACCGCCAACCGTTATCGGCAACCCTAACCGACCACCGTGCAGACATCAACAGACATACCAAAATCCAACATCACACCGACCGACATTCCCGACACGACAACCGACCCTATTGTATTTTTATTTTCCCTACCGCACGAAAAAAATGAAGTTTTAGCCAACCCCATTGGCACATTTGAGGCTGTCCTATCCACAAAATCCAACACACAACAGCCTCAAAAGAGCCAAGCCCACCCACCACCCCAAACCTAAAATTATTTTTAATCAAATGATTAAAATATTTGTTCAATTCAAAAATTTATTTCTACATTTGTCCCCGAAACGAATTTTAATGCAAAATGGCAAAGAAGAAAGAAGCGAAAGCATTAGACACGACAACGGAAGAAAAAATCAAATCCGCTGCCCGTGTAGCGTTTCATAAAAAAGGATATGCCGCTACACGGACAAGAGATATTGCCGAAGAAGCGGACATAAATCTTGCTTTGCTGAATTACTATTTTCGCAGTAAAGAAAAGTTGTTTGAAACTATAATGTTTGAAACCCTTTTTAGCTTTATGCAAAATATGGCAATGGTGCTGAATGATGAAAAAAGCACCTTAGAAAAAAAAGTGGAACTTGTTGCTGAAAAGTATATTGACCTTATTATCAAAGAGCCGAATGTCCCGATTTTTATGTTGAGTGAAATTCGCAACAATGCTGAAGGATTATTAGAAAAATTACCGATTAAGCAATTAGTAATGAACTCTTCATTTTTCAAGCAACATCAGGATGCCGTTGCAAAAGGAAAAATTACCGAACCAAATCCATTACATTTTTTAATGAATTTATTGAGTTTGGTTGTGTTTCCTTTTATCGCACAGCCATTGTTACAAGGAATTGGAGGAATGAATAACAAGCAATTTAATGAACTAATGCAAGACCGTAAAAAACTTATTCCTGTTTGGATAAAAGCAACAATGAAAGCGAAGTAAATTTTTTTGCCCATTTATTAAACAGATGATTAAAACAAAATGATAAAAAAATGATTAAAAATAAACAACTTGCAGTAAGTTGGTTGATTGGCATAATGCTGTTTTCAACGCATTGGGCTACGGCACAACAAAATAATTCATTGAGCATTGACACTTGTTTGGCAATGGCAAAAAGGAATTTTCCGTTGATAAAGCAATACGGACTAATAGAGAAATCCAAAGAATATTCTATTGACAATGCCAACAAAGGTTATTTGCCGCAGTTCAATATTGTAGGACAGGCGACTTATCAATCTGCCGTAACGCAAATTCCTATTTCGTTGCCGAATATGGTCATTCCGACAATCAGTAAAGACCAATACAGACTTTACGGTGAAGTTTCGCAACCCATTACCGATTTGTTTGTGGTGAAAGACAATAAAAATTTGATTGAATCAAATATGCAAGTGGAAACGCAAAAAGTGGAAGTTGAAATTTACAAACTGAGAGAACGTATTAACCAACTTTTTTTCGGCATATTGTTGATTGATGAACAACTAAAACAAACGGATTTACTCAAAAAAGACATTCAAAGCGGTATTGACAAAACAAACGTTGCCATTCAAAACGGCACAGCAACTAAAAGCAGCGTAAACATTTTGAAAGCGGAATTGCTGAAAGCCAACCAACGCACTATTGAATTGAAAGCAACCCGAAAAGGATATGCCGAAATGTTGTCGCATTTTATCGGAACTGCGATTGACGAAAATACAACTTTGCTGAAACCCGCACCGCAACTTGTTTCCAACACTATCAATCGTCCCGAACTGAAATTTTACGACTTGCAGAAAAAAACGTTTGACTTGCAAAACAAACTGATTACCGCAAAAAATCTTCCACGTTTCAGCTTGTTTTTTCAAGGTGGTTTGGGCAGACCTGCGTTAAATATGTTGAGTAACGATGTGCAAGGTTACTACATCGGTGGTTTGCGGTTGAATTGGAATTTAACAGGTTTTTATACTTACAATAAAGAAAAGAAAATCCTTGCAGTCAATCAGGATTTCATAGACATTCAACGGGAAACATTTTTATTCAACACCAATCTGAATTTACGACAACAAAATTCGGAAATAACAAAAGTGCAGGAGTTGATTGAAACAGACAGCGACATTATTTCACTTCGTGAAAGCGTGAAAAACACAACGAAAATACAGTTAGAAAACGGAACGGCAACAACCAACGACTACCTTATTTCTGTAAATGCAGAAGACCAAGCACGGCAAAATTTGATTTTGCACGAAATACAGCTTTTAATGGCTCAATATAACTATCAAACAATGTCAGGCAATTAAACATCAAAAAATAAAATCAATGGGAAAAATAAAAACTATCGCATTTGTAACAGGCATTGCAACATTGTTTGCAGCTTGCAACAACAACAAAACTTCTTTTGACGCTTCGGGAAGTTTTGAAGCAGAAGAAAGAATTATTTCATCGGAAGCCACAGGCACAATTAAGCAGTTTGAACTTGAAGAAGGGCAAATGCTTCAATCGGGACAAACTGTCGGTTATATTGACAGCACACAGTTGTATTTGAAGAAAAAACAACTCTTGGCACAAACGAAAGCCACCGCCAGCAGAAAGCCCAATGTATCGGCACAGTTAGCCGCTTTGCAATCGCAGCTTGCTACTGCACAAAAAGAAAAAGTGCGTATTACCAATTTGGTAAATGGCGATGCCGCACCGCAAAAACAATTAGACGACATCAATGCACAAATTGATGTGTTGAAAAAACAAATTGAAGCACAAAAATCGTCATTGGATATTTCTACCGAAAGTATCAACAGTGATGTGTTGCCGTTGCAGGTGCAAGTGGAACAGTTAAACGACCAATTAGCAAAATGCAAAATCATTAATCCTGCAAACGGAACGGTTTTGACAAAATATGCCGAAGCCAACGAAATGACGGCAACAGGAAAACCGCTTTACAAAATTGCCGATTTGTCAAACATCATTTTGCGGGCTTACATCACAGGCGACCAACTGACACAAGTAAAGCTGAACCAAACAGTAAAAGTGCTTACCGATGACGGCAAAGGCGGTTACAAAGAAACAGAGGGCACGATTAGTTGGATAAATGACAAGGCAGAGTTTACGCCAAAAACCATTCAAACAAAAAATGAAAGAGCGAATATGGTGTATGCCATTAAAGTAAAAGTGAAGAATGACGGCACTTACAAAATTGGTATGTATGGCGAAATAAAATTTCAATAGCAATGGCAGATGTTGAGTTACATAATATTGTAAAGACATACAACAAAGGCAAAGTGAAAGCCGTGAATGATGTTTCGTTTTCGGTAAATGAGGGCGAATTGTTTGGTTTGATTGGTGCAGACGGAGCAGGTAAAACAAGTATTTTCCGCATACTTACAACCTTGTTGTTGCCCGATAGCGGTAATGCTTCTGTAAGCGGTTTTGATGTAATTAAAGACTACAAAAACATTCGCAGTAGTGTGGGCTATATGCCCGGAAAATTTTCGTTGTATCAGGATTTATCGGTGGAAGAAAACTTAAACTTTTTTGCTTCTGTTTTTAATACTTCGGTAAAAGAAAATTACGATTTGATTAAAGACATTTATGTTCAAATTGAACCGTTCAAAGACCGTAGGGCAGGAAAATTGTCGGGCGGTATGAAACAAAAATTGGCTCTATGTTGTGCTTTAATTCATCGCCCGAAAGTGTTGTTTTTAGACGAACCGACAACAGGTGTGGATACTGTTTCACGAAAAGAATTTTGGGAAATGCTGAAACGCCTGAAACAGCAGGGCATTACGATTTTGGTTTCCACGCCTTATATGGACGAAGCCACGCTTTGCGAACGCATCGCACTCATACAAAACGGAAAAATTTTATCCATTGATACACCCGATGAAATTGTAAAACAGTTTCCAGAAAATCTTTTTGCCGTAAAAGCAAATGATATGAGCAAGTTACTAAACGACCTGCGAAAAAATAACGAAATAAAAACCTGCAATGCTTTTGGCGAGTTTCATCATATCACGTTTCAAAATGACAATGAAAATTCGCACAATGAATTGATACACATTTTACAAAAAGCCAATCATCAAAACATTGAACTCAAACACATCACACCGAGCATTGAAGATTGTTTCATAAAACTGATGAACTGAAATGACAAACGAAACCGTAATAAAGACAGACAAACTCACTAAACGTTTTGGCGATTTCATCGCTACAAACGAAATAACCTTTGAAGTATATGCAGGTGAAATTTTCGGTTTTCTCGGTGCGAATGGTGCAGGAAAAACAACCGCAATGAAAATGCTTTGCGGACTTTCAACGCCTTCATCGGGAAATGCCACCATTGCAGGTTTTGACATTTACAAACAAACCGAAGAAATTAAAAAGAACATCGGTTATATGAGCCAAAAATTTTCCTTGTATGAAGATTTAACAGTGTTGGAAAACATTCAATTCTTTGGCGGTATTTATGGTTTAACGGATAAGCAACTAAAAGCAAAAAGCAATCAATTGATTGAAACATTGGGTATGCAAAACGAAGCTAAAAAATTGGTTGCTTCATTGCCCTTGGGTTGGAAACAGAAATTAGCTTTTTCGGTAGCCATTTTGCACGAGCCGAATATTGTGTTTTTGGACGAACCCACAGGAGGCGTTGACCCCATTGTTCGCAGGCAGTTTTGGGATTTAATTTATTCGGCAGCAGACAGAGGCATTACCATTTTTGTAACCACGCACTATATGGACGAAGCCGAATACTGCAACCGAGTTTCGATGATGGTGGACGGAGTAATAAAAGCGTTGGACACACCCGACAATTTGAAAAAACAATTTTCCGCTTCATCAATGGACGATGTGTTTTTTGAATTGGCAAGAGGTGCAAAACGAAAAGCAGACTAAGAAAAATGAAACAGTTTTTGACATTTGTAAGAAAAGAATTTTATCACGTTTTCCGTGATAAGAAAACACTGTTAATGCTATTCGGCTTGCCGATTGTGCAGATTGTTTTATTTGGTTTTGCTCTCACAAACGAAATCAAAAATTCCAAAATTGTTATTTGCGATTATGCCAAAGACGAAGCCACACAGCAAATCATCAACAAAATAGAAGCAAGTCAAAATTTTGATATTCAAAAAACGCTATTCAGCCACCGACAAATTGAAGAAGCATTTAAAGCGGGGAACATAAAATTGGCAATTATATTTCCTGCCAATTTTAACAACGACCTTTCACATCTTCATCAGGCACAAGTTCAAATTATTGCAGATGCTTCCGACCCGAACACCGCTAATACATTGACAAATTACGCAACGGCAATCATTATGGATTATCAGCAGGAGTTAATGAAAAACAATGTTGTTCCGTTTCGCATTGTTCCCGAAATACGAATGTTATACAATCCCGAATTGAAAGGGGCAACCAATTTTGTGCCGGGCGTAATGGCATTGGTGCTGATGTTGGTGTGTGTAATGATGACTTCTGTTTCCATTGTTCGTGAAAAAGAAAATGGAACAATGGAGGTGCTGTTGGTATCGCCTTTCAATCCGTTTTTAGTGATTATTGCAAAAGCAATTCCGTTTTTATTACTTTCCATTGTAAACCTTTCCGTCATTCTTATTTTAAGCGTAACTCTTTTGGATATGCCGATTAACGGAAGTATTTCATTGCTGTTTGCAGAAAGTATTTTGCTAATTATTACAGCTCTTTCGTTGGGTTTGCTTATTTCAAACGTAGCACAGTCGCAACAGGCAGCAATGCTGATTTCATTGATGGGAATGTTAGTTCCTACAATGTTGTTTACAGGATTTATGTTTCCGATTGAAAATATGCCTGTTCCCTTGCAGGTAATTTGCAATATCATTCCTGCAAAATGGTATTACACTATTGTAAAATCAATAATGATAAAAGGTCTTGGATTTAGTGCTATATGGAAAGAAACATTGGTGCTTTTCGGAATGACTGTTTTTTTATTGGTAGTGAGTTTCAAAAAATTTAAAACTCGATTAGTATGAGAACACTAAAATTTTTATTGCAAAAAGAGTTCAAACAAATCTTTCGAAACAAAGCATTGTTGCCGTTGATTTTTGTTGTTCCGATAGTGCAGTTGCTCATACATCCATTAGCAGCCGATTATGAAGTAAAGAACATCAACATTTCAATCGTTGACCACGACCACAGCACATTTTCACGCAATCTTATTTCAAAAATTACTTCTTCGGGTTATTTCCGTTTGGCTGATTACAGTAATTCATTTCAAAGTGCATTTAATCAGATTGAAAGCGACAAATCCGATTTGATTTTGGAAATACCGCAAGGCTTTGAAAAAAACTTAGTGCGTGAAAACGAGCAAAAATTATTTATTGCTGTTAATGCAATCAATGGCGTGAAAGCAGGTTTGGGCGGTGCTTATCTCAATCAAATTATTACGGCTTACAACGCTGATATTCGTTTGCAATGGTTTCAATCCGATAAATTTAATACTGCGCCTGTTATTACTGTTGCTTCTTCAAATTGGTTCAATCCGTTTATGAACTATCGTTTTTTTATGGTTCCGGGAATTTTAGTTGTGTTGGTAACAATGGTAGGTGCGTATATGTGTGCATTGAACATTGTGAAAGAAAAAGAAGCTGGCACGATTGAACAAATAAACGTAACACCCATAAAAAAATATCAGTTAATTTTGGGCAAACTCATTCCGTTTTGGATAATCGGAATGTTTGTTTTTAGTGTCGGTTTGTTTGTTGTGGCACGGTTGGTTTATGGTATTGTTCCTGTCGGAAGTTTACTCTTACTGTATGGTTATTTGTCCATTTATCTGATTGCATTATTGGGCTTAGGCTTGCTTATTTCCACATTTGCCGAAACACAACAACAAGCAATGTCGGTAGCGTTTTTCTTCATTATGATTTTTATGCTGATGAGTGGTTTATTCACTTCGCTTGACGGAATGCCGCAATGGGCTTACATCATAGCAAAATGCAGTCCTGTAACGTATTTCATTGAAGTAGTGCGAATGGTTGTTCTGAAAGGAAGCGGGTTTTCCGACATCAAAAATCATTTTGTTATTATGATTGGGTTTGCCGTTTTATTAAATGGTTTGGCGATTTGGAATTATAAAAAGACGAGTTAGAACCAACACACAGGCACACACATTTGCAAACCGCTACAAGCCAACGCACCTACCAAAGTTTGCAAAAGAGTGTGCCTTTTGCCGACCTCTAAAACTTCATTTTTTTCTTTCCCCTCTTTGAAAAAATAAAAATACACCAACCACACACACGACACAACAACCACGACAGACAACCAACCTGACAGACAGAAGGGCAGCCGATAACAAGGGCTTGGCGTAATGGCGGGCGAAGTGCCTCATATGAAACTTTTTGCTAAATTTGAACTTTGGTGCTTCGTATCAACAGTAGTGCTGTAAAACCGCCACTACGCCAAGCCCCGAAACGTTATACGGCATGTTAAAACACCAAACTATGAAAAAGTTATTTCCATTTTTGCTCTTGACATGGTCCATTATAACACATGGACAAAATCAGATAAGTTTTGATAATTCAAATGCAATATGGGC
>Ga0255344_1004386_pt1 | contig 14404 bp, 14 predicted proteins | sample wastewater_treat_5_FD_192414 | JGI IMG/M metagenome (GOLD analysis project Ga0255344, IMG submission 192414) | Wastewater microbial communities from Lulu Island WWTP, Vancouver, Canada - plant18 | ecosystem: Engineered > WWTP > Wastewater > Unclassified | place: Canada: Vancouver, British... | reverse complement strand
GACCAGCATCACCCGGGCGCTCCCCCGACGCACTGCGATCCAACCCCTCCCAGGCAACCAGGCCAGATTTCCCCTCCTGCCTCTCCCGCCAACAGCAACCTCCCCATCCCCTCCCGCCCCCCTTCCATCGAGCCGTGTACAAGGGGTGTACAATGGATGCTCACCGGAAGTTCATAGGATTTTAGCTAGTACACCCGATGAGCATCCCTTGTACACCCCTTGTACACGGCTCGATGGCGTGTATGGATGAGGCTGGAAAGACGGGAGTTACGCGAAAAACGGGGTGCGTGAGAATGACGAGAGTCGAAAAGGGGGAAGTGTCCAATAATTGGACAGTTCGGAGGGGGCTCTGAGGGTTAAGGGCGTTGCATTAGCCCGATTTTGGCTGGGCGGACGGGGCCGATTTTGGCTGTGCCCGGCCAGCCCGTTAGCGGGCATCAGCCGCCGTCAGCGTGAAGATGGCCAGGGGGGTGTGGCGTGCTCCCTGGGGCGAGAGCTCGCTTCGCATTAGCTTGATCTGGTCCACGGTCCACTGGCCAAATGGCTGCTGTTTCATGCCGTCCGCCCGTTCCGCTAGGGCGTCCGCTTCGGTTCGGTTCAGGTCTCTGAGGCGGGCCAGCGTGACGTGACCGGCGAATCCAGGCTCTTTCTTTTCGTTCGAGAAATCCCGGGTGGCGCCGTCCACCGCCGCCTGGAGTTGCGCCAACCGCCCCGCTTCATCCGGCACGCCGGCCCAGAGGACGCGCGGCCGGCGCAGGTTGGGGAACCCTCCGACGCCCTCGAGGCGCAGCCGCAGGGGGGCGAATGGCTGGCACGCGTTGCGCAGCGCCTCGGCCAGCGGTTCCACGCGCGCGGCTGCCACCTCCCCCAGAAACTTCAGCGTCAGGTGCAACTGCTCGCGGCGGGCCCAGCGGACGCTGGCGCCCGGCAGCGCGCGGCGCAATTCGGTTTGCGCGGTTTCCAGCCGGGCTTTGACCGGTTCGGGTATTGCTATCGCAATGAATAATCGCATTGGGTCGCTGGCGGCCATAAGCAAACACTCGGCAAACCCGCGCCGGGAGGGCGGGCGCCTCCGCGCGCCCGGACCTCCGGGAGGAGGGATTGCCGGTGCTAATTCGGGGGCAAGGCTAGCCCAGACATTTCACACCTGCAAGGCTGGAGCGCGGGCATCTTGCCCGCTTACAGCCTCCAAACGGGCTAAGCGGGCAAGATGCCCGCGCTCCGGCCTGCGGGTATTTCGTGCGGGGCGTGAAATATCCCGGCTAGGGCCGGCGTGGCGGTTGCGCCAAGCGAAAACCACGCCGGCGGAGGCGTCCGCCCGGCGGGCCGGGCCGGGAGGAGCGGCAAACCGTTTTCGGGCGGCCTACCTTGCGCTTGTCGCCGGGCGCCGTTTTGCTACGCTCGGGCCGCATGCGAACCTTTTTCCACTGGGCGCTGGCTTTGCTGGTGCTGCCGGTTGCGGCGGCGGAACGGAAGTTTGACTTCAGCGAAGTGCGCGAAGGCCAGGTGCCGCCCGGCTTTCGCAGCACCGTGACCGGGCAAGGCAAGCCGGGGGATTGGCGGGTGATTTGGGACGAGGTGCCGCCCCTGCTGCCGGCGCTGACGCCGGGGGCGCGGTCGGCCGCCCGGAAGGCGGTTCTGGCGCAACTGGCGCAGGACCCGACGGATGAACATTTCCCGCTGCTGATTTACGAGGAGGAAACGATGGGGGACTTCGAGCTGACCACCCGCTTTAAGACCGTTAAGGGCGCGGTGGAACAGATGGCGGGCATTGCTTTCCGGATTCAAAACGAGACGAATTACTATGTCGTGCGGGCGAGTTCCCGGGGCAACAACCTGCGCTTCTACAAGGTGCTCAACGGCGAACGCGGCCCGCTGGTCGGCCCGGAACTGCCGGTGCCCAGCGGGGTCTGGCATGAGCTGACGATCGAGTGCAAAGGCAATTCCATCCGGTGCCGCCTCAACGGCCAGGAATTGATCACCGCGACGGACCGGGTTAATCCGTTCGCCAGCGGGAAGATCGGGTTTTGGACCAAGTCCGACGCGGTCAGTTATTTTGCCGATACGCGGCTGGTGTACACGCCGCACGAGCCCCCGGCCCAGGCGCTGGTGCGCGCGGCGGTGAAGAAGTTTCCCCGGTTGCTCGGCTTGCAAGTCTATGTGCGGGGCGAGGAACCGCGGACGACGCGCCTTGTGGCCAGCCAGAACCCGGCCGAGGTGGGCCGCGCGGGGGGAAAGGTGGAGTGGGACGTCGTCCACCAGGGCTCGCCGTATTGTGGGAAAGAGCGGACGTCGGTTTCGGCGGTGCTGCCGCTGCGCGATCGGAATGGCGAACCCATCGCCGCCGTGCGCGTGATCCTGAAGCCGTCTCCGGGCGAAACCGAACAGCATATCTATGCCCGGGCCTTGCCGGTGATCCGGGAACTGCAAAAGCGGGTGACCGCGCTTAACGACCTGCAATAAGCGGGCGCGGCAGCCTTGCGGAGGAGGGCCGCGCCTCAGCGGCCGGGCGCGCCGGGGCGGAGATCAGGCCCGGGATTTTCTCAGTTTTGCGACTGGCGGAAGCGAAAAACCACCGGTTAGGGCCGGAAAATCGGGGTTTTTGGGCGAAAAACGCTGATTGGGAAAGCTTTATGCTGTCTCCGAAGTGTGAAACCGGGTGTGTTTATCGAACGGGATGGCATACTGAACCGGGTGCGCATCGAGCGGCGGCACCAGGTCAGCCCGCTGACGCTGGAGGATTTTCAGGTCAACCAGGAGGCGGCACCCTTGCTGCGCCAATTAAAGGCCGCGGGTCTCCTGCTGATTGCCACGACCAACCAGCCGGGCCTGTCGCGCGGGGATCAATCGCGGCGCGAGCTGGATCGGATGCACGACCTGCTGCGGCGCGTTTTCCCGCTGGATGATATCCTGGTATGCCCGCATGAGGCGGCTGACCAATGCCCCTGCCGCAAGCCGAAGCCCGGGCTGTTGTTGGAGGCCGCGTTCAAATGGCAAGTGGACCTGGACCAGTCTTTTGTCGTCAGCGATAAATGGCCGGACGCCGAAATGGCCCGGGCGGCGGGCTGCACGTCGCTGCTGCTGCAATCGCCGTGGCTGGGCGATGCGCGCCGTGACTTTACCCTGCCCAGCCTGGAAGCGATCGTGGCCAAAATCCTCGCCTTGCGGGCGCAACCGTCGGCGCTGGCCGTCCAATCCTAACCCGGGGATTTGCGACGCCGTCGGCGCGGGCCGCGCCGGCGGGGGATGTTCCGTCAAAGGTTGGGGGGCACCAACTCTCCCGGCGAGCGCAGCGGTTTGGGTTCTTCTTCCGCCGCGGGCGCCGGCTGGGGCGGGGGCACGTCTTTGGGGGTGGGGCGGCGGACTCCGCCCTGAACGATGATCTTTCCGTCCATGTCCGGCTGGAGCCGGGGGCGTTTATCGCCATAGTCATACGTGCGGCGCGCGATGATTTCGCCCTGGGGATTGATGACGACGTAGCTGAAGGAGCGGGCGCCCTCCTGGTGGAGGAGATGCAAATTGCTGAACTTGTCCACTTGCGGTTCCGGCCGGCCGAAAGAGACGGTGGGCCCGACGGGAATGACGCGGAAGGTCCGCGCCCCGGTGGCGTCGGTCAGCCGCACATACAGGCGAGGCTGCGTCTTGAGGGAGCTGGCCTGCTGGAGGATGAATTTGCGCACTTCCGGCACGGCCGGGGCGGAATCCGGGGCGGCCGGCACGCCGACTTCCTGCTCCCACAACTTGGCCCCATCGGAGACATTGAACTCTTTGGGCGGGCTGGTGACCTCGCGGTCCCACTCCCGGATCCGCACGGTGGCGGTTACGATGTAGCGCCCCGTCCGGTTGATGAAAAAGTACGGCGCCAAATCCACGTACTTCGTGGCCACTTTGGACGAGCCCAGGATGAACTCGCCGGCGACCGGGACCTCGCCCAGCTTGGGCACCACCTCGACGCCGCGGGTTTGCACGGAAAAGACCAGCCAGTCTTTCTCCGCCCCGAGGCGCAGATCCCGGGCGGAACGGTTCGTAATGCGCACCGCCGTCGGCATGGCTTCTCCCGGCAGGAACTGGTCTTGCTCCTGAATTACTTCCACGGTGACCTGCGCCGCCACCGGCCCCACGGCGGCGGCCAGCAGGCAAAGCGCCAGTCTCAAAGCTTTCATGGCGCCACTCTAAGGCGGGCCGGCGCCGTGGCAAGCCGCAAAAGTACCCGCGCCGGCGGGGGCGGGGTGGGCGGGCGCGCGGGCTTCAGGCGCCGGCCAGGCGCTTTTGCACGGCCGCGCCGACGACGGCGGGCGGAAGTGCGCGGAGACATTCCAGCGGCCGGACGTAGGTGCAGCGGGGTTTCAGGCAGGGGACGCAGGGGAGGTCCAGTTGCAGGACGTGTTCGAGCTGCCGATACGGCCCGGTGCGGCAGGGGTCGGTGGGGCCGAACAGCGCCACGACCGGCTTGCCCAGCGCGGCGGCGATGTGCATCGGGCCGGTGTCATTGGTCACCAGTAACGCGCTGAGCCGGATCCATTCGACCAGTTCCGGGAGGGAGACCTGCCCCGTCAGATCGAGGCACCGCCGCTCTCCGGCCCGGGCGATGGCCTGGCCCAGGGCGCGGTCGTCCGCGCTGCCGAGGATGGCAAACCGCAGGCTGGGGTCCGCCGCCGCCAGCCACCGGACCAGCCCGGCAAAGGACTCGGCGGGCCAGCGTTTATTCAGCCAGCGCGCGCCGGGTTGCAGGAGAATCCAGCGCGCCGGTTCCACCGGCCATTTGCGGCGCACCGCGGCCGCGACGCCGGGACGCTCGGGCAGCCACTGAAACTCCGCCTCCGCCGGCACGCCCAGGAGCGGCAGCACCTGGCGGTACCAGTCCACGGCATGGGTGGCGGGCGACGGGCGCCGCGCGATGAGATCATAAAACCCGCGCCCGCCCTCGCGGGGCTCGTCGAGGCCGACGGTCAGCCCGCCGTTGGCCAGCCAGGCGAAGGCGCCGCTGCGCAGCAGGCCCTGCAAATCCACCACCCAGTCGAACGCCTGCCGCCGCAGCCAGCGCACGCTGCGCCCCATTTCGCCCCAGTGCCACGGCCGGGCCCAGCGCTGGCGCTCGAAGCGCACGATCCCCGCCAGGTCGGGGTCATCGGCCAGCAGCGGGGCGAGGCGGGCATCAATCCACCAATAGATTTCACTGTCGGGCCGATGCCGCTTGAGCAGCCGCAGCACCGGCAGCGCCTGCACCACGTCGCCGAGCGAGCTGGGCTTGAGGATCAGGATTTTCACCAGGCGCAACGCGGGCCGCACCCCCCGACCGCTTCCGCCGGGCCGCGGCCGGGCGCCGGGGCGGCGGCGGACGGCGCCTTACCGGCCCAGGGCGAGCCGTTCGGCCAGGCGTGGCGGCAGCCCGGCATCCAGGATCTTTCTTTGGGCGGTGGCGATGTCGTATTCCAGCCGCCGCTGCTCGATGGTCCCTTCGTCCGCATCATAAACCACGTAGCCACACTTGGGATTGTTGTCGCGGGGCTGGCCGACGGCGCTGACGTTCACGAAATACTTTTTGCCGGGCTCGACTTTGAACTTGGAGTAGGTCCCGCCGCGCACCAGGCTGTCGCGCATGAAGGCCACCGGCACATGGGTGTGGCCGAAGAAGCAGATGGCCGTGTTTTGGTAGGTGAAACTGGCCGCGGCCGCCAGCTTGTCGAATACATAGCCCCAGCGCTGCGGCCCGTCGAGGGTGGCGTGCACGATGGTGAAGTTGGTGACCATGCGGACGTATTTCAGGTCCCGCAGCCACTGGCGGTCATCCGCCGTCAACTGCTTGCGCGTCCAGTTCACCGCCTCGGCGGCCGCCGGGTTAAAGCCGTCCAGCGGCCCGTCGGTGGAGCAGTATTCATCGTGATTGCCCTTCACGACCGGCATTTTCATCGCGCGGATGATATCCAGGCATTCCTTGGGATTGGCGTTGTAGCCGACCACGTCGCCCAGGCAGGCATAGTGCGTGCATTTTTGTTCTTTGATGTCCTCCAAAACCACTTGCAGCGCCTCGAGATTGGCGTGGATGTCGGCGATGATTGCAAACTTCATTTAACTTCTATCTTACGATTTCAAACCCACGGAACGCATTCCCGGCTTCCTGCCAGGCAATATCTTCGTGCCGGATAAAATGGCCCAGGCCCGCCTCGCGGATGGCCTCCCGAAAGGCTTCCAGTTCGTCTTTCGACCCTTCGGCGACCAGTTCCACTCCGCCATCCGGCAGATTCCGAACAAACCCGGTGACGTCATAGCCCGCCGCCACCGAGCGCGCGGTGTAGCGGAACCCGACGCCTTGCACTTGGCCCGAATACCGAACCTGCATTCTTTTGCGGTCTAAGCGGTTCACTCGCGCCAATATGCCATAATCCGTCCGCGCCGGGAGCAAAATTTCCTCACCACCGGCGCGGGTCCAGACGATAAAGCCATAAATCCCGCCCCGGGAGCAATCCTTTTGTTCTGCCGCGCGCGGCGCGCAGAGCCTTTTGTTATCGGCGCCGAAGTTGCGGCAGATGAGGGCGAACCGTCGCCATTGCCCTGCCGGCCCCGTTGGCACACCGTTGCCCCGATCCGCCCCTTCCTCCAATCATCGGGAGCTTGCCCGCCGTCCAACACGCAGCCTCAACCTCCCCGGCTTATGCCCTGCAAAACCAAAGGCCCTGCCCGGAGGTCGAATTGAAGTTGAAACCTGAATGGCTCCGGCTTAGGATGGAAACATTATGAAATTATCCCGCAAGATAGAGAAGGCGCTCAATAGCCAGCTCAATCTCGAGCTCAGTTCCGCTTACGCCTACCTGGGCATGGCCGCTTATTTCGAAAGCACCCCGTTCACCGGCTTTGCCAAATGGATGCAGGCCCAAAGCGCGGAGGAAATAGACCACGCCAAACGGTTCTTCAAATATATTGTGGAGCGCGGCGGCAAGGTGGACTTGCAGGCCATCCCCGCGTCCCCCTGCGATTACCCATCACCCTTGGCTGCTTTCAAGGCGGCCTTGGGCCACGAGCAGAAGGTCTCGGCTTCGATTTGTGCCATTTTTGAACTCGCCGCGGCGGAAAAAGATTATCCGACGCAGTCGTTCCTCAAGTGGTTCCTTGATGAGCAAGTTGAGGAGGAGCAAAACGTGGGCGAAATGCTGGCCAAGTTGGAGTTGGTGGGAGACCACACCATGGGCATCGTCCACCTTGACCACCAGGCCGGTCGCCGTGGCGGGGAGGACCAAAAGGACTAGTCATGGACCGAGCCGGGTTGGCCAGTCAACTCGGCCGAGCGCAGACCTGTTTATTGCTTCATGCCCCACCGAACCTTTGGTCCTGATGAAGCCGCACGCTACCTGCATCTTACCCCGGCTGATCTCAATCGGTTGGTCAAAGAAAAGGAAATCCCCTTCGAGCGATACGGGGATCGCGTGGTGTTTCGCAAGGTAGAGATTGATGCATGGGCCTCGCAACGCATTTTGGGCATGGAAGGCCCACCCCTGGCTGAATACCATCAAAAATCATCCAGTGGAGCCCGGCAAATCATTGCGCAGGACGCCATCATGCCGGAGATGATTCGGCCGGAATTCGTCGAGCCAGCCCTGACGGCGAAAACCAAAGGCTCCGTCTTGCGGCAAATGGCCGCGCTAGCCGAGAAGACCGGGTTGGTCTGCGACCCCGAGTCGCTGCTGCAGGGTCTGGAAGCGCGCGAAGAGCTATGCTCGACCGGTATCCCCGGCGGTTTGGCGCTGCTGCATTCACGCAATCCGGAGTCGTATTTATTTGAGGCCGCCTTTCTGGCGCTGGGCCGGACGATCCAGCAGATTCCCTTTGGGTCGCCGGATGGACGGGCCACCGACCTGTTCTTCCTGATTGGCTGCCCGGATGAGCGAATGCACCTGCACACCCTGGCCCGCTTGTGTCTAATGGCGCAAAAGACGGATTTACTCCTCGAACTGCGCCAAGCTCCGGATGCCGAGGCCATCTGCGACTGCATCCTGAACTGCGAACAAACGGTCCTGGCCAGCCGGAAGTCTGCATCGGGCTGATCAACGCCACGCCCATGGCCGGGCAAAGAAAGCTCGATAAAAAGCTTCGGTTCGCTTACCGTAAAGACTGACAAACTTCTGTTGTGATATGAAATCATCGGGTTGCGTTTTCAGGAAAATGCCGTTGGCCTTGGGGTTGGGACTGTCGTTGTTCCTGGGCTTTTGGGCGGATGGGAGCTTGGTGGCAGCGCCGTTGCGGCTGGCCACGTTTCGTTGTGATACCACGCCTTGGAAAGGCGAACCCCTCGTTTGGACGGCCAGGCTGGTCAAGGCGGAAACCCCGCTGCTGGCCAAGGGGCTTATTCTCGCGGAGGGCACCAATCGTTTCGTGCTGTGCGCGTTTGATTGGTGCTTGATGGGGAATGATTCGGATCTGTTGTTCCGCAAGGCCCTGGCCACTGCCGTGGGAACGGATCCGGCGCGCGTTGCCATCCAGTGCATTCATCAACATGCCGCGCCGTATGCGGATGAAGGAGCCCACCAGTTGCTGGACGCCGCTCCGCAGCCGCCGCCGCACCTGAGCCACGAGTTCCTGGATTCCCTCCGCCAGCAACTGGCGGCGGCCGCGCGCGCGGCAGCGGATCGCCTCGAACCTTTCAACCGGGTGGGAACCGGGCAAGCCCGGGTGGAGCGCGTTGCCTCGGCTCGGCGGCTCAAGGACGAAAACGGCCAGCCGATTACCCGGTATAGCAACGGCGCTAAAAGCCCGCAAATGGCGCAGGCCCCCGAGGGGCTTATAGATCCATGGCTTAAGACCATCACCTTCGCCCGAAACGATAAGCCCCTTGTCCGCCTGCACTACTATGCCACCCATCCGCAGACGTTTTGCTGTGACGGCCGTGCCTCGGCTGACTTTGTTGGATTGGCCCGTGAAGCCGTCGAGCAGCGAGAGAACGTGTTCCAAATCTATTTCACCGGCTGCTCCGGGGATGTCACGGCCGGCAAATACAACGACGGATCAACTCAAGCGCAGGCAGACCTCCGCCAGCGCCTACAGGCGGGCATCGAAGCCGCCATCGCCCAGACGCGCTTCACCCGGGCCAAGCCGATCGTCTGGCGCGCTCTGCCATTGACCCTGCCACCGCGAACGGATCAGTCTCAAGTTGCGGCCCAAAGCCGGGCCTGGCTGGATAACCCGGCGGAGTACGACGGGCGGCGGGTCTATAGCGGAGCCATGCGCCTGGCGTACTTCGAGCGACTCAATCGCCCCATTCAGGTCAGCTCTCTGCAAATGGGCAAGATCCATATTCTGCATTTACCCGGCGAGCCCATGCTGGATTTCCAATTCTACGCTCAACAGGCCAAACCCCGCGCCTTTGTGGCTGTCGCCGGTTACGGCGACGCCGGCCCCGCCTATATCTGCACCGATCAGGCCATCGCTGAAGGCGGCTACGAACCTTCCGCCACCAACGTCGGCCCCGGCTCTGAGGCTCGACTCAAAAATGCAATTCAGGGCTTGCTTGGATTGCATTTTTCCCCTCATCCTTAATCCGCAGCGGCGGAGGAAATGCCGCCCGCGATACCCTCGGCGCGGGCGAAATCCGTCTTTACGGCTTGCTCTCCGGAGCCGCGCGCAATTTTGCCAGCGCGGCGAGCGCGGCTTCGCTTTCGGCGGCCTTTTTGCTCTTGCCACGCCCGCGCGCCAGTTCCTTTCCGCCGTGATGCACCGTGCATTCAAAGAGGCGATCATGATCCGGCCCACTGGCGGAGGCTACGCAGTACCGTGGCGCTTCCGTGGAGGTGGCTTGCAGCAGTTCCTGCAGTTCACCTTTGGGGTTTTCCAGTTCCGGAATCGCCGAAAGTTCGCCAAAGGCGGCTTGGAACTGGCGGAGAATAAAATTGCGGGCCGCGTCATAGCCGCCATCGAGCAGGATGGCGCCGAGCAGGGCTTCATAGGTGTCAGCCAGGGCAGAGGGCCGCTCGCGGCCGCCATGCAGGTCTTCCCCCCGGCTGACGATCAGATACTGGCCAAGGTTCAGTTGCCGGGCGCGCTCGGCTAAAGTACGGCGATTAACCAGTTGAGCCCGGGCCTTGGTCAGCGGCCCCTCGTCGAAGGCGGGGAATTTTTCATAAAGCTCGCGCGTCAACACCAGTTGCAGGACGGCATCACCCAGAAACTCGAGCCGCTGGTTAGTCTGCATGGATGCCCCATGCTCATGCGCGACGGAAGGATGCGTCAACGCAAGTTGCAATAGCGCAGGATTGCCGAACCAATAGTTCAGCCGTTCCTGCAGTCCCTGGTGCCCGGTGGCGGCAGGTATTGTATCTTTCATCCCGACATCCGCACGGGGTCAGCGGGTTCCGCGGGAGCTGGAGTGGAAGAGGCGGCGGACTCAGCGGCCGGGGCGGGAAAAACGACGGCGGCATCCGTTCCGGCGGCAGCCGAGCAAACCGGGGGCGCCGGGGGCAAACCATGTTCGAGAAGCGCAGCGACGTCGCGCTGAACCTGTTCAAGTTGATCCAGTTTCAGGTTGGGGTCCGCAATGGTGAACACATCGCCGGTGGCGGGTTGCTCATAAATGAACACCCGCTGCCCCTCGCGCAGGATTTGCTCCTTGACCTTGAGCAGGCGTTTGCGTTCGAGCATGACCGCCAGGATATATCCCGCCGGAATGTACTGCGGATCATTCAACTCGATGAGTTGGCGAAGCAGTGACTCAGCCGTCTGTTTATGAATCGTTTCGACCGGAGGCGGAGGCGCGGTATAGACGCCTTGCCAATACGAAACGAAGCCTTTGCGCTCGCGCGCTCCCTCACTGTATTGCTTCAGCCAGCACGCCTGGCAGACATCCAGGCGGCGAAAATCCGCTTTCTCATCGAACAGCAGCGTATGGTAGCCTTCCTGGTCCACGAAGGGACGGCTGCAGGCGGCGCATGCGTGAGCGCGGGCTTGGATGTTCCACTCGGTCATGCGTCGGCTACCATTGTTTCATGCGATAGAAGCGCTGGGGCGCAGTGGCCGTCGGATCCGTCAGCATCCGCAGCGCTCCATTACCCGCGTTGGTGCTCACCCCCACCCAGTTCGTCTCCCCAAGACTATCCAATCGCTCCAAAACATAGGTCTTCCGGTTCATCGTCTGCGCCAAAACACGAAAACGACTCCCTTTCCGCGCCGGGCAATGCAACCGCGCTTCCGGCAGCGTGCCTTCCAACAACCCCACCGTGTGCCATTCCCCGGCGCTAATGCCCACCGCCGCGGGCAGCCATGCGGGGATCCCGCTCTGGCCACTCCAATTCGCCCCCCACGCCACCACACTCCCATCCCCGCAAAGCGCCACGCTATGCATGCCCCCGCCGGCAACCGCCACCACGTTGCTCAACCCCGCCGGCACACTGACTTGACCCTGCGAATTGTCCCCCCACCCCACCACCCGGCCGTCGGCCTTTACCGCCAGACTATGATACCCCCCAGCCCCAATCGCTACCACATCCGCCAAATCCCAAGGCACCTCCGATTGCCCCACCACGTTCCCTTCCGCATCCGTGTTCTCTCCCCAGGCCACCACCCGCCCGTCCGCCTTCAAGGCCAAGGTATGATTGCCTCCCGCCGCCACCGCCACCACCTGCGTCAACCCGGCCGGTTGCCGGCTCTTTTGCCCAAAACTGTCATCTCCCCATACCACCACCGTGCCGTTGGCCCGCAAGGCCACGCTGTGCCACGTCCCGGCAGCCACCGCAATCACATCGCCCAAGCCCGGCGGCACGCTGGCCTGGCCGTAATCGTTGGCCCCCCACGCCACCACCGCTCCGTCCCGCCGTATGGCCAGGTTATGATACCCCCCGGCGGCAATGGCCAGGGCATTGGTCATCGGCTCTCCATCCCCACACTGACCGCTCGAATTATCTCCCCAGGCCACCACCCGGCCATCGGCTCGCAGGGCCAGCGTATGCCAGGCGCCCGCCGCCACGGCGATGGCGTTCGTCGCCAACTCCGACGCCGCGCTTTGCCCAAAAGTATTGTCGCCCCAAACCAAAACCGGCGAGGCCGGAGGCACGACCAGGGTAAAATCATAACGGACCACATCGCCCGCCAAAACCGTGGCATTTGCGATGGCATGCGAGCCCAGGCCATCTTTGGTTGCGGTGACCTCGTAGGCGGTACCGGCAGCGGTCGCGGGAATGAGCGTCGCGACATAGTAGCCGTTGCCGTCCGTCTTCACCGGTGGCCGGCCGGCTACGGTCACGGTTGCGTCGTCCACATAAAGCCCGGTGGCGCCGTCCTTGACCCGTCCCCACATCATGCCTTCGGTGGCGGTGGCAGGATTGCGCCACGGCATGGTGGGGGTGCCGCTGGTGCTCGTATTGACGTTTGCAGCCGCATGGGACCACCAATTGGCCGGCGCAGTAAAATAGGAGTAGGTTGCGTACCCCGTGAGCCCTTTGTCCCGAAGATAACTGATCTGGCTGGTGATATCGGAGATGCTCAAGCCGCTGAAACTCATGCCCATGAACACCGGGCGAACGGAAACCCAACAGGACGAGATACGATCCGCCCAGGACTTGAAAGTGCTCTTGCTATAAGTCTGCGGGATCACCGCGTCCACCCAGCCGTTTTGCAGCATCCCGGCCCAATCACAGAAATAGAGATAGGGAGTGGAAGTGGCGAAATTGCAGTTGCCCGGCGGCGCACCATAGGCCAGGGCCGCCGTGGTGTGACGCACGGGCTGACGTGGATTGCTTTTGATGGATTGGATTTCCGCCTGGACGCGGGCCATCAACTCGTTCTTGAAGCGGCGACGATAATTGGACCAGTCGGGGTCAGTGTTGCTGGGAGTGCCGGTGGCCCCGGTGTTGAGGCGATAGCGAGCCAGGCCGGAACGGGCATAGTTGGCCTGGCTATACGCCGGGTAGCCAAAACCCGCAAGATAGCCGTCGCCATTGATTTCGTCGTCCCAGTTGATGCCATCAATCGGGTAGTTCGTCACTAACTCCCTCACGATGCTGACCAGATATTCCTGAACATCGGGAGACCCCATATCGAGGCTGTAGTAGATGTCAACGGCCACAACGGCATTGCCTTCGCTGTTGGCCCGGGGAGCGATGAACCACTCCGGGTGCGCGGCCAAGGTAGCATTATTCTTTGGGGGCCAGCCGTTCGCCGCGAGCGAGACACGGTACATGGCGCCGCCACTGCCGCCAATCCAGGCATGGACTTCAATGCCAGCCGCATGCGCCTGGGTGCAAAGGTAAGCAAGCGGATCGAAGTTGGCCTTGACGCGCGGCGACCAGGGCAAAATGCTCGATTGCCAATGGGCCCCGTGCGAGGCGGTCCCGATCATATCCATATAACCAAGCACCTGGACAATGACGGCATTATAGTTGCCGCTGGCGAGGGTCGAAACCAGCGTGTCCACCTCACTCGCGCTGCTCATGCCGTCATGAAAGATATCCACCCACGCCGCCCGAAATTCCTGCGCGGGGGATGCGGTCGTGCCCAGGGCGAAAAGCAGCAATGCAAACAGCAAGCCTCTCCGCAACATACTCCAGCGCCGGAGCGAGGATGTTCCAATGGCAAAGCATGCGGGTTGGCGATAGCGGAGTGCATTCATAGGGCTTCAGACAGTCAAATATCGCAATATACTGCGCCATTTTAGCGAAGAGTCAATGCGGCAATATCGCCGTGTCAGGCTTATCTGCCCATGATTGCAATCACCTCGAATCAACCTGCCGCACCTATGCGCAATCAGATGCTTGCACGGCATTTGGGTATGCTCTCTTCACCGTCCCTCCGTTTCCCCGCCATTCCGTGCTATTCCCATGCCGCATCACGGCATGGGGACCGAAAACCAGGAAAAGCGGGAGCTTGAGGGATCGTTGCCCCGATAATTCGTGGAGAAATGCCGGCGGAATCTAATCCGTCCCGGCTGAGCACATAATGAATCTGCCTTGCATTTACCCTATCCTTACGCCGTGTACAAGGGGTGTACAAGGGATGCTCACCGGAAGTACATTGGATTTTAGCTGGTACACCCGATGGGCATCCCTTGTACACCCCTTGTACACGGCCTGCTGGCAGGGGATTTTCAGGGTATTTGGACAATGGCTATGGTTGCTTGGAAAGGCCGAAACGATGATAGAGGAAGTTGTGTCCGTCAAGTTCAGCAAATTGGTCGTCATGGTTTCCACTCAAGGTGTTTCTTGGCTTGCCCCCTGCGGCGGCGCCGCCGCAGGGGGCAAAATCGCGCGCTACGCCGCCACCGCGAGCGCCGGCGTTTTCTTTACCTGCTCTTTGAACAGGTCCATATTCAAATAACGGCGGCCAGCCAGCCACTCTTCGTGCGTTTCCACCGCCAGCGCCCGGATTAGCCGCAAACAACTGGCCTCATCCGGAAAGATCCGCACCACCAAAGTCCGGCGTTTGATCT
>Ga0255344_1004384_pt1 | contig 14408 bp, 7 predicted proteins | sample wastewater_treat_5_FD_192414 | JGI IMG/M metagenome (GOLD analysis project Ga0255344, IMG submission 192414) | Wastewater microbial communities from Lulu Island WWTP, Vancouver, Canada - plant18 | ecosystem: Engineered > WWTP > Wastewater > Unclassified | place: Canada: Vancouver, British... | reverse complement strand
AGATTATAACTATAAGTATAAGATTCAGATGCTTCATAATTTAGAGCCACCGAAAGATTCCGAATAATGAACTACTTTACAACCAAAGAGCTTTCTTATTCATATATAGCAGTACAAAGAGGCATTGATAATAATCCTCCAGAGGATATTAAACATCATTTGGAGGATTTGATAGATAAACTACTTAACCCTTTAAGAGAAGCTTGGGGCAGCCCGATACTAATCACATCTGGGTACAGATGCCCTGAACTGAACAAGATGGTGGGTGGATCCGAATCAAGTGCCCACCTTACAGGCTTCGCAGCGGACATAGTACCTCAGAATGGTGATTATGAAGGTTTTGAGCAATTCCTTCGGGAAACTCTGTGCAATCTTCCATTTGATCAGTGTATATTTGAGAATACAAGAGACATAAAGTGGGTACATCTAAGTCTTTATGGCCTAAAGATGAAGCAAAGAAGGCAAATAATATATATTACAAAATAAAGCTTGCTATGTGCAAGCTTTATTTGTTTAGATTATCAATCAGTTCTTTTCTTGATTTGGCGGATAAGAGATTCAGTAAACTGATGATGTCAATGCACTTGAGAGCAATTCCATATGATGATGCAGTAGCTTTCATCATTCCGGTAACTCTACTATGTAACAATGGTGCGGAATAAATACCAACTGTTTTGCCTGAATAAGATGTCGCTGCAATTCTAATGTGATCAGGGACTGCCGTTGCTTCTGCTTTCTCTTGACCAGACTTACTCTTAATTGTTGTAAGCTCTAATACATATTGAGTTGAATCAATAAAGAAAGTAATATCACACTTGCCAATCTTTCCTCCGGGTGCAGCATTGGGTAATCCGTATTGTCCAATACGACCATTCCAAATAACATCATCAATATGATTGGCTTCCTTCAGACAGCATAAAAGACGGTAAAAATAAAACTCTAGGAATGCACCTCGTAATGAAGAATCGGCGGTCTTGTCCACACCGTTAACCTTCTTGATTGCATTAAGCAGTTTTGTTGTCTCTACTGTGAAGTTCTGTGCGTTGATATGCTCAATTATATCTTCTTTAATATCGCCAAAACTTTTCTTGCGGGTAGCTGTACTGACAGAATTAGAAATAGTATAGGTGTAATTGATTTGTGATGGTGTAATTACGATATCTTTAAGAAACTTTCCGGCACTATTACTAAAAATGGATAGAACATAATCCGCTTCGGGGAAAGCAGGGAATAATAAATCTGCCTTGTCTCCAACTATTTCGCTAACTAAAACATTTTTACTCTTGTCGGTAACAGTGATAAACACTTCTTCTCCGGACATATTTCTTACTATTGCGTCAGTGGGAGTATGAATGCGTTTAGGATCACCATAATACTCAATCCAGAGTCTCACATCATCTCCAAAATCATATGGTTCTATTCCAGAATATGTTTGGTTTAGTATCGTATTGACATATTTTTCTTTGCCGGGTTTTATTCTTATTGTGCTTAATTTGCTTGAAGTCCAATTAAGTGGATACTCTCTCCCTGTCTCTATTAAATCTGTTCTTTCACAAAGAGTTACATAATAGCCAGCTGACGGTGCTTGGACAAGAGTGATGTTTCCCAGCTTCGTTTTTTTGTATGCATCAACATACTGCTCCCTATCCTTAATAGTCATCTGCCTAAATTTCCGGATATTCAAAAGAACGAAATTATAATCAGACTCAGATCTCATAGGGAATAAAAATATAGCTAGCTCCTGAGTGTCCAAGTAATCAAGCTCTGATACAAGCTTGAGAGTCATTCTGAATGGGAATAGCAAGATATCAGTACACTTCTTCAATTGGATGGGATTTGTAAGCTGTAGCTTTTCCATTTGGAGCTTAACACAATCTGATGTATCCATCTCCAGATCTGCATCTAAAGATAAATTCCTGATGTGTGGCATTGATGACCGATGATCATTCCAAAACTTATACCCAGCAGTTGTGATACGAATCGCAGATGGGGTGGAGGATCCATCAATATATAGAAAGCCCAAATACTGAGCAAAAGCAGTCAATGTCCTAATTGCTTGTGGAGAAATATTCTTCCCATCTCTAGTAGCTCCCCAATTCTTTAGGTTTACACCGAGATTATTCTGCATATTAGGCCCCCAAGACTTTCCATCTGCCTTCCTCTCTATGATACCATCTATAAGGCACCAGACCTGATGAATGCTTCCTCTTTTAGGAATCAACCAAAGATCTGTTTCATTTGCTGAAATACTCCTTGCCATCTTTGAACTACTTTGATAATACTAAAACATAATCAGTTGCAATCTTCCCACCTTGACCACCTCTAGGAATCCTGATATAAGGATTCTTTATCATATAGGCAAAATGATAATCATAATGATAGCCAATATTAACCGCTATTTCCTTTATCACTTCCCAGCTTCGTATCTCTGTTTTCCTTATTTCACTGTTGCCTATAACTATAATATAATGACCGCCTTCTTTCAATGAGTTATATGTTAACAAAAGATTTGTTTTCATATCACAGAAGAATTTATTCACAACAGCAGCTCTCTTGACATCTGTTTTGTGGATACTCTCTAGGTATTGAATTAATAGGGGACTATCTTGCATAAAGTCAGAGGGGGAGAAACTGCTATAATTCTTGATGGATTCTGTCCCAACATAATCTTTTTTCCCCTTTCTAATGCTCTCTTCTGTTTCAAAGCCTAGCCATAGATTCTCTAACCTCATAGATCTAGCATAATCAAATGCATTAATATATGGTGGTGAAGTGATCGCTAAGGTGAATCTATCCCTCTCCTGTAAGCCAAACGCACCTCCCGGAAGAATCTGGGGAGAGACTGAATCTAGAGATGAGAATTCTACAATACAGTCCTTATACCTTTCATGGATAGAAGAGAATTCTTTAATTGCATCAGGAGGGCATTTTTTGATCTTTGTGGAGACATATGGTTTTGGGGAAATGTCATCACTAAAAGAAACCTTCTTTATGATTGAGGCAAAGCAAACTGTGAAAAAATCTCTGATATCTTTATCAGAAATACCATCTATGCCTTTTTTTATTCGGCCCAACTTATTGATGGCATCTTCACTAAACCAATGTGTTATGTTGTCCATAACAGGAATTGTGGTTTGTGCGTTAGAATCGTTTGCAAGAGCCACCAATTTGCTGAAATACTTGTCTAATTTCTGTATTTGGATAGAATTCAGCTTTGTGGACTTGACTTTTGTTATCAGTTTGGCAGTTTTGTCAATCTCTGATCCAAATGAAGGATACCCACAAATAGCCGATTCTACCAATGTTGTTCCACTACCAGAAAAAGGATCGTAAACGACAGTTGTATCTCCTGAATTATAACGCCTGATAGCCCATCTGGGGATTTCAGGAATAAATTTGCAGGGATACTTAAAGAAACAATGGGTATAGGAATTAGGATTGCTCTGTGCAATGCTATAAACATCACCATCATTAATGTCAAGCGGAAGGCTTTCTACTATTATTTCTTTTGCAGACATACGACACTCTCTCTTAAATAGTCCTTTAGATATTTGGTGTTATCATACTGCTGGGAACTAGTAATGATGAACCTATCAACAATAATTTGATCAACAGTGAAACCTATACTAGCTGCATATTCGGCAAGTAGCAAATCTGTCGGGAAAACAATATTTGAATATGATGAATTCCCTACAACTATTGCACAAAAACCATTATTCTCTAATACTCTATAGCACTGATCAAGTACCCTAAACATATCCGAGAAGTATAGCCTCAACATCTGGGGAATACGCTTGTCCCAAACATCTTTTCCTTCCAACTCTTTAACAAGCTTGTCAAGAGATGCGGTAGAAATAGAAGCATCTTCCTTAAGATGACCATTAAGATTAGAACGAAGGGCTGTATTTCTCAGTTGTTTTAGATCGGAGTAATCCTTTATATAACCACCAAACCAAAGTTCCAACTTGTATATTTCTGTGTAATCAAAGCAGTTAGCATATGGTGGAGAGAATATAATGCCACTTATTGAACTATCCTTAATACAACCATCCATAGTCAGACAAGAACCATTGTATATTGTGACATCTTTACTCTGGGAGTATTCTTCAATATCAGAAATCATATTTGCATATAACTCAGACATTGATTTATACACTTGATCTACGGTGACCTTTTTAGGATTCTTATACTTTTTCCTTTTCAGGCCATTCCCTGCTTTTCTATAGTTGCAAAACTCTTCTATCTTAGAAATCCAACCTAACATAAGCAGAGATTGTATATGCTGAGGGGCATCAATTTGTTTGATTGATTCCCGGATTCGCATATAATAGCCTTCTATCTCTTTATCAAAAACCTTATCAGCAAAAGAGAGCTTGGGAAGAGAGTATGGTATAGTCGTATCCATAGCCTTCCGTAGCACTTCTGTGCTACAAGTATTCAGAAGCTTAATATCGGCCTTTGAATACTTCTGAGTTTTGCACTTAGCGAGGTGGTAAGAGAATGGGTTAACCTCAAAACCGACTCCATTCAGCCCCATTAAGTTTGCTCCGATAATGGTTGATCCACTGCCCAAGAAAGGATCTAAAATAATGCCATTCGGATTATTATTATATAACCCTATTAGATTGGTTACAAGAGTAGTTGAGTATCCTTCTTTATATCTGCACCATCTCTGAAAAGGCTTCTGTAAGTCATCAGAGAAGTTAAGTGGACTCTTATAGGTGGCTCTGTCAGAAGATGGCATTACAACCTTAAAAGGACTCTCTAACTCCGTATAAAAATTCTCCGTCATATGTGGGATTCCAATATATATTAACAATATTATGGTCTTAACTCACAAAGTTAGCTTTTTTCTCGTCTGAACAAAATGGGGAATTGCTTCCAATTGTTACAATCAGCCATTGGGCATCCTCGGATTCACACTTTGAACCGAGAATGATTATATACTAATCTGATAATCAATTTATATATTAGTATTTATCTTTTATTTGATACCGTATAGTTCCCATATTCTGTCGGTTTCCCAAAGGTTATTATTATTTTGCTCCACTGTCTAATAAAAGCTCTTCATTTTGAGGTATGGTGTTAATGTTCGCCAAAGGGTTGGTTAGAACAACCCATTGGCGAACTATGATAACCTTAACTTAATGTACTCGGTTCATGATCGGGGTATTAAGCCGCAAAGCATTCTATAATGTCCGATTTTCTTTAAGAATTTCGGACATTTTATTGCTACATCAAGAGTAATATCGTATCTTTGCAAGTGGAATCATTGTGGATATGAAGACGATACTGACAAAGGAAATACGAAACATCATAGACCGAAACGGACCGAACAGGCTTTATATGGTGAGTGATTTTGCCCATCTGAATAATGATGGGCTAGTTACTCGTGCGCTTTCCCGATTAGAGAAAGAGGGGGTGCTCATTCGTCTTTCTCAAGGTCTATATCTATATCCATTACGGAATAAGTTCGGTGTACTTCGTCCCTCTATAGAAGATATCGCATACGCTATAGCGGAAAAGGATAAGGCTCGTATTATACCTAGTGGATTGACAGCATTGAACAAATTGGGACTTTCCACACAGGTCACGATGAATGCAGTCTATTTGACAGATGCCACAGCAAGGGAACTTACTATCGGGAACCGTAAAATCATATTCAAGCGTAGCGCACCTCGCAATTTTGCCTACAAGACAGACTTGTTCCCACTTATAGTCGCTGCCATGAAAGAATTAGGGAAAGATAACGTGACAGATGAACAGATCGCAATCATAAAACAAACCATTGAAAAATATGGTAGTCCTGATGAAATCAAATACGATTACAGCATTGCTCCGCAATGGATTAAACAAAGACTTGCATTATGAATTTTACTAAGCTTACAAAAGAAGAACAACTTACCATTTTGGCTAATGTAGCCGAAGATAAAGGGATTGTGGACAATGCCGTAGAAAAGGACTACTGGGTCAGTATGGTGTTACGTGCCATATTTTCTTTGCCGTATGCAGCAGCTTTTGTTTTCAAGGGAGGAACAAGCCTTAGCAAAGGTTGGGGATTAATAGAACGGTTTTCGGAAGATATTGACCTTGCAATAGATCCCCAATATCTCGGCTTTACAAATATTGAGACTAAAAGTCAACGGACTAAGTTGCGGAAAGACTCCAAGAAGTTCATAGATGGCTCTTTCGCGCTCGACGTTGAGACCAGATTAAAAGAGTTTGGGCTATCAGAGAGCTGTAAGGTTATAGTTCCAGAGACATCTGTCAGTGACCTTGATCCTGTAGTCCTGTTTGTCGAGTATAATTCAGTGCTGCAAACGAAAATGCAATATATACCCGAACGAGTCAAGGTTGAGATAAGTTGTCGTTCACTCATGGAACCGTCAGAAGATGTGAAAATGCGTTCTATGATAGAAGAGGCTTATCCAGGTGAAGAGTTCTCATTACCTATATTCACTGTTCCTACCGTAGTGCCAGGACGAACATTCCTGGAAAAGGTTTTTCTTTTACATGAAGAGTTTAACCGTCCCAATGGCTGTACGCATATCGAACGTATCACACGACACATGTATGACATTGTAAAGATGATGGATAAACCGTTTGCTATGGAAGCAATGCAGGATGTACAATTATACGAGGACATTGTGACTCATCGTAAAAAGTTTACGGCTTGGAGTGGATTGGACTATACGAGTCATCTTCCACACACAATATCGTTCCTGCCTCCTAAAAGCATCGAAGATGTTTTGCGTGACGACTATAAGCAGATGCAAATTGGCTTCATCTATGCCAATGCACCTTCTTTCGATGAGATTATGGAACGATTGAGTGAGTTGCAAAGCAGATTTAGGACATTGGTATGGAAAAATAATCGTTGACGGTATGGATAGAATAAATGTTGATATGACCGAAACTATTATTTTTGATTGATAAAGAATACAAAACATAGTTCAATATGGCACATAGTTTCATAACCAATAAAGATCGTCTACTCTCCGACATTATCACGGGTATCTTGCCCAAATCGGATGCCGTAGATATTCTTGTGGGCTATTTCTATTTTTCGGGATACATACAGCTTGCCGATAAGCTCGCTGATAAGCATCTCCGTATTTTGGTTGGTCTTGACATAGACACTCGGATTTCAAATCGTGTCCGTGAGGTAGAAGAGTTGGTGGAATGGCAACGCATCCGGAGTAAGGTTCGTGAGGAATATTTCAACAACTTAGTGAGACTCATTAATGAAACGGATAATACCGATACAGATGAAACCATCCGAATATTTCGTCAATTTCAACATAAAATTTATAATGGCACATTGGAAATACGTAAGACCGAAGACCCGTGTCATGCGAAAATGTACCTTTTTGCTTATAATAGCATCAATAACGAAAATGGAGAACAACCCGGTGATGTAATCACAGGATCAAGTAATCTTTCCTATCAAGGTTTGCAAGGTAGAACAGAAATCAATGTACGGTTTACAGACAAGGGGAAATATACGGAGGGAAAACAAATCTTTGACGAACTTTGGTCAAATGCCATTCCAATTGTGGACGAAAACACTGTTGATCGTTGGAAAGAAAAAGTCGAGAGTAAAATTTGGATTGACCGACTCTTTCAGCCATATAAACTTTATCTACGTGTGCTCAGCGAGTATTTTAACATTCCGTCTAAAACAAATGTGCGTACACCTTTCGACATTACCGATGGAAAGTTCTTCAACCTGAAATATCAAACTGATGCCATTCAACTTGCATTGAAGTCTATCGAAACCCATAACGGAACGATTGTAGCAGACGTAGTTGGCTTGGGAAAAAGTATAATCGCTTCTACCATTGCCCACAACCTCCGTTTGCGTACTATTGTTATATCACCCCCACACTTGAAGTCAGGATGGGACGCTTATAAGGACGAGTTCGGTTTCACAGGCACAGTATTCAGCAGTGGTAAAATTTCGGAAGCATTGACGCATTACAATGATTTGAAGAAACCTGATGAACAGTTTCTGATTATAGTGGACGAGGCGCATCGCTACCGCAATGAATACACAGAAGATTACGCCATGCTGCACAATCTTTGTCAAGGTAATAAGGTGGTGTTATTGACAGCAACTCCATTTAACAACGACCCTGCCGACATCTATTCCATGCTGAAACTCTTTCAGATACCTACCAAGTCCACACTTAAAACAGTGGAAAATCTTAGTATTGAGTTTCGCGATCTTATCAACCAGTACAAGGAACTGCGCGAATTGCAGCGTCAAGGTAAACTCTCCAAGCAAGACGTAAAAAACGAAACCGCTAAGATAGCTCGCACAATTCGCTCTATTATCGGGCCTTTGGTTATCCGCCGTTCACGCATTGACCTACAGCAGATTGACACATATAAAGACGACCTAAAAAAGCAAAAGATTGAGGTGGTTATTCCACAGGACCCTATTGAGTTATCTTATGACCTCAAGGAATTGAAAGACTTGTATCTGCGCACGCTTAATCTCATTTATGGGACAAAATCAAACGATGAAGATTCGGACGATGGCAGTTACCGCTTTCAAGCAGCTCGTTACAAGCCAGTGCTATATGTGCCGGAAGATAAACGTGAAGCATTGGCCAATGACATAGAACGCCAAACAGGGATTGATGATGTAAATATGCTCATCGGTCGTCAAGCAAACGTGGCAAAATTCATGCGCCGTTTGCTGGTGCGTCGCTTCGAAAGTTCGGTTGCATCTTTCAAAACGTCGCTTGCCTTTATGATAAAATCTTCTCGTAATGTGCTCGATTGGATTGACCGTACCGGAAAGATCCCCGTTTGGAAAAAAGGAGGCATGCCTGATGTGGATGACTTTTACGAAAGCACTGATGATGGCATGGCGGAAATAGAAGATGCGTTTGAGAAATATTCAGGCAAGGGATTCTTTGTTATTGACATGAAGTTTGTCAAGAACGAGTTTATCAATGACGTAAAAGCCGACATCGCACTTCTTGAGTCTATTTACTTGGAATGGTTTGGTAAGGAAAATATTATCAAGTTCGATCCGAAACTCGAATCGTTCATCCGCCTTGTTCGTGAGAAACTATCCAATGAACCAAATCGCAAACTTGTTGTATTCAGCGAGTTCGCTGATACTGCCAACTACCTTGGTGCGGCCCTCAAAGATGCCGGACTTCCTGCACTTAAATATACTTCAGCGGATGCAACGCCTTCTATGCGCCAGACTATTCGCAATAATTTTGACGCAAGTGTTAAAAAAGAAATGCAAGCCAATGACTACAAGGTCTTGGTTGCCACTGATGCCATTTCCGAGGGTTACAACTTGCATCGAGCCGGAGCGATATTTAACTATGACATTCCATATAATCCCACAAGGGTGATCCAGCGTATAGGACGTATCAATCGTATCAACAAAAAGGTTTTCGACAACCTTTATATTTATAATTACTTCCCCACAGAGGTAGGCGAAAGCGAAACCCGCACCAAAGAAATATCTACCTTAAAAATGGCAATGATTCATGCCATTATGGGTGAAGATACTAAGGCATTAACTTCCGATGAAGAATGTTACGCTTTTTTCCGAGACCGTTACCGTGCGGAAATCGAGCATTCCGAAACGGAATCGTGGGACACTCAGTATCGCCATCTTTTAGAATCGGTCAAGGGTACTGATGAATACAATGAGGCTTTGCAGATTCCACACCGCGCCCGAACAGGGCGCATCGTGGATAAGCCGCTCAAAGGTGTCATCCTTTTTGGTAAAAAAGGCGAAGATTTCGTTTTTAAAATTTCCAATGGCGACTGTGAGCCGACAATGCTTTCTGCCGAAGAAGCCTTGAAGCTCTTTGAAGCTTTACCCGATGAAAAGCCGTTTGCTACCACCGAGGACTTCGACCGATTGTATCAACAGGTGAAACTTTTACTATTCCGCAGCGATACAAAGAGCCGTAATGACAAAAACATCTTAAGGGCTATTCAAAAACTTAATGCAATTAAGATAAAACTGCCTGAAGATTACTATTCTGATCTTTTGGCGGCTCTCGATGCGGAAGCATTGTCTGGCTATGAAGTGCGTTTCATCAATCAAATGAAACCATCAGAGATTCAAAAATTATTCAAAGAGATTCCTGCCGACTATCTTATGCGCTTGCTCGAAGCACAAGCCAAAGTCGGAGAAGGGAACGAAACATTAATAATAACTGAAGAACTGCAATAATGATGGATTTTAGCAAAGCATATAATCGTGCGGATTTTGTCAATTACCTCCGCCGTGATTTCCTCCCCGATGATTTTGAGCAGGAAGAAAAGAATGTCCCATTTTGGACACAGATGAACTATGCATCTGTTGCCACTTGTCTTGGCAAGTCTAAAACGTTAGACCTCGTGGTCTATGAAATCAAACACCATTCGCCCCATGATGCTCGCGTGGGACTGTCGAAAGATGCCTTCCGTATGCTTGCAGGAGAAAAACAAAACCGAGCTTTGGTTATCTTCGTTCCAGAAGATAACTCGGACAATTACCGTTTCTCGCTGATTGAAATCCAACTCTCTATCGGTGAAAATGACAGTAATGTTACCCGTGCTTATTCTAACCCTCGTCGCTATTCTTACTATCTTGGCAAGGGAATCGCTTGCTATACGCCCAATAAATACTTGAATGAACTGGGTAGAGTCGAGGATGTGAAAGATCTTTTTGAGCGTTTCTCGGTAGAGGTACTTACCAAGGCATTCTATCAAGAACTGTCAGATTGGTATGCTTGGGCAATTAAGGTTATTTCTTTTCCAAACGATATCTCTACACAGGCAGATGATAAACGCCACAATCACGAGGGGGTAATCCGCCTTATCACTCGATTGATTTTTGTATGGTTCTTGAAAGAGCGTAAACTTATTCCGTGGCAGTTCTTCGATCAAGAGTATATAGCCAATCATCTTATTAAGGGTTTCAATCCGCATAAAATTGACAATCTTTTCGGCAAGTCGGAAGCAAGTGTTTATTATCGCGCTATCCTGCAAAACCTTTTCTTTGCAATGCTTAATTGCCCAATTACCAAGGAGGGAGGTACGGAGTTTACAGAACGCCGTTTCAAGGACAACCGCTCGCAGTTTGACGATAACAAACTGATGCGCTATCGTGATGAGTTCAATGATCCTGACGAGTTCTTGCGTCTCGCTAACGAAACCGTGCCATTCCTCAATGGCGGACTTTTCGACTGCTTGGATGAAAAGCGTACGGGAATGTACTACGATGGTTTCAGTGAACGTAAGGAGTCAATGGCGCAACTGATTGTACCAGACTATCTTTTCTTCGGAGAGGAAGCGGGTAAAAACATAGACCTTTCAGAATTCTACGGCGATGCTAACAAGAAGAAAGTGTCGGCTCGTGGTATCATTGACATTCTCAAGCGTTACAACTTTACAGTAGAGGAAAATATGCCATTTGATAAAGATGTATCGCTCGATCCGGAATTGCTTGGTAAGGTATTCGAGAACTTGTTAGCTTCATACAATCCAGAAACCCAACAAACAGCCCGTAAGCAAACTGGTTCATTCTATACTCCACGAGAAATAGTGCAGTATATGGTTGATGAAAGCCTTGTCACTCACCTCAAACGCACGGTTGGCAATGAGTTGGAGAGTGAATACCGCAAGCTACTTGACTATGCAGATAACGAAATTTTGCTTACCGAACAGCAGAAGTTGGCAATTATGCAGTCTCTCTATAACTGTAAGATACTCGATCCCGCTTGTGGTTCAGGAGCATTCCCTGTTGGTGTGCTTCAACAGATGGTGCATATTCTTAAGCAAATTGATCCCGATAATAGTCGTTGGAAGAATATGCTACTACAATTCGCTATTGATGAAACATCTGAGGCATACCTTAATTCGACTGCTGAAGAACGACGAGAAGCTGTTGCTGATATAGAAAGAGCTTTTGATGAGAATGTAAACTACCCAGACTATGCCCGTAAACTCCACCTTATTGAAAATTGCATTTATGGTGTAGATATTCAGCCCATTGCCATTCAAATTTCAAAACTCCGCTTTTTTATCTCCCTTGTCATAGACCAGAAACGGAATAACAATCCTGCCGACAATTTCGGAATTCGTCCGTTGCCTAATTTGGAAGCCAAATTTGTTGCAGCAAACTCACTTCTTGGTCTAAAACGGACGGAAGCATCTTTATTTGACTCAGAAGAAATAAAACAGAAAGAACGTCAACTTAAAATTGCTAAACATAAAATATTTAGTGCTAGACGACCTACAACCAAGGAAAAATGGCGCAATGAGGTAGTTCGCTTGCGTAAGGAGATTGCGGATCTCTTACTTGAAAAAGACTGTATCGGCAACGAACAAGCAGCCCAACTTGCACAGTGGGATATGTTCGACCAAAATACTTTCGCTCCTTTCTTTGATCCCGAATGGATGTTTGGTATCAAAGAGGGCTTTGACATTCTTATCGCCAATCCACCTTATATCTCTACAAAAGGTGTTTCAACTGCCGATAAGAAACTATTCGAAGCGGAATTTGGCTTCTCTGATGATACATACAACCTGTTCTTTTTCAAAGGCTTTTCCTTGCTTTGTGAGGGAGGATGTATTACATACATTACTCCTAAGACATTTTGGACAACTCAAACCAAGCGTAATTTAAGAGATTTACTGCTTGCCAATACACTTAATTACGTGTTTGATACAGCCAATCCATTTGAAGCTGTAATGGTTGACACTTGCATCACCTCGGCAGTTAAGAATAAGCCTGCCGCAGAAAATCTCGTGCGCTTTATGGATGGTCGTAAGAGTTTATTACAGCCCGAACGTCTGACCGTAGCTCAATCAGTATATCTCAATACTCAGAACAGTGTGATATTCAAACCGTCTGAATTGAATATGCGTATCTACGAGCTTTATGGCGAAAAGGTCAAAGCTCTGTATGATAAGTGGTGGGACAAGATTAAGACTTCTCGTGAAATCGAAAAGAATAAACGCGAACTTGAAGAATATCGGGCAAGCCTTAAACCTGGTGATGTTGCACTTCTCGGGTGCTTGACCGAGGGTGGACAAGGTTTGGCTACCGCCAATAATGGTAAATACATTGCGGTAAGAAGCACCACTAAATGGGCGGAGAACATCCGTGTGTCTCGGCCTAAGAAACTTGCTGATTTTTTGGCTCGAACCCCGAAAGCTATAACCGCAGAAATGCGCCGTTACCCATCATATGTAGCTTTTTTACAATCATTGTCAGAAGCTGAAATTGCAGAACTCTTTGATTCTCTCAAAGAGCAATATGGTCGTGACATTTTCGGTCAAGGTTATCTTTATAAGATTGTGGATGATTGCGAAATAGCAGATGTGGATTCTTTGACAAATGATGAAAAAGAGAACGGAATAGAAACCACTAAGCCGTACTATGTGCCTTACGACAAAGGAGATAAAGACGGTAATAGATGGTATTTAGAGACTCCTTTTGCTATTGCATGGTCTAAAGAGAATGTCCGTTTTTTGAAGACTAATTCCGGCAAGAAAGGAGAAGGCATGCCCGTTGTCCGTAATCCTCAATTCTATTTTAGGGAGGGTTTTTGTTGGAATAATCTTCTAAACCCCAATGCCCGATTATTAAAGGTTAAATTAAAAGGAGAATCGGTAAATGATGTGGGTTCTATGTCATTATATGCTATCGATCTCCTTTCAAATAAATTTATTGTTGCATTGCTTAATTCTAATGTGTTATTTGATTATTACCGAGAATTTATAAATTGTTCCGTTAATATACAAGTAAATGATATTAAGCAGCTTCCGATAATTATTCCCACTAAGGAATTTGCTTTTTTAATAGAATCTTTAGCTGATAAGGCGATTAAAAAGAAACAAAAATTGGTTGACAACGATTTAGAATTTATTGAAGAAGAGATAGAGGATTTAATAAAAACCCTCTACTCCATATAATGAACGAACCAACCTATTAAGTTCATACTGCTTTTCTCCCATAAGGAAATCATCCGTGGTTGCAACTTTCTTGAGGCTGATACAATCAGCAGCTAATTTTTGCAATGACTAAATGTTTCCTTTTGGGGGATTATTATTGGGAGTTGTCTGGCGTCATTTATCTGAAAATGAGAGGTGTTATTGATGAAATTATCCACATACAAACTAATAAATTCAGAATTAATTAACGCAACAAAGTACCAATCAGGGAGGGGGGGGGCATTGTGAATAGGCTCATACTCAAAACATCAAAAACGCCATTTGCTTTAATTCTGGCTTTAAGGTATGTAGAGTTGACATCTATCCAACAAAAACCCTCCCTATACTAAACCAAAGATTTGATTTTCTATAAAATCATCCAATTGTTTTTGTATGTTTGATGACTCGTTCCCTTTTATTTTTTGCGCTATTGCAGCTTTTGC
>Ga0255344_1004374_pt1 | contig 14432 bp, 9 predicted proteins | sample wastewater_treat_5_FD_192414 | JGI IMG/M metagenome (GOLD analysis project Ga0255344, IMG submission 192414) | Wastewater microbial communities from Lulu Island WWTP, Vancouver, Canada - plant18 | ecosystem: Engineered > WWTP > Wastewater > Unclassified | place: Canada: Vancouver, British... | reverse complement strand
GAAATCGGCAACAAAAACATACCGCCAGCCGTTACCGCCAAGTGTAAGAGACAGACAACGACATAGAAACATTGAAAAGTAAACCATTGTGAAAGGACATAAAAACGAAATATCGACAAGACCAAAGAGCCGCCACTCAAGCCGACCCCATGTTTTTTATTTTTTGCCCACCGCACATTTTTTAAAACAATTGCCGACCCACATTGCACACATTGCCAAAGCCCCACAAGCCAACGCTGAACCCAAAGCTTTGTCAAAGAGTGCAATTTTGCCGACTCACAAGATTTTTGTACTTTTATCAGAATTTTAAAATATTGTAATTTAATGAATTGGGACAAAATAAACATGACAAAACAAGACGGTGAAGTTGTTGAAGCTCAAGCCCCAATTATTATTTCTGCCAGCCGTTCAACAGACATCCCAGCTTTTTATTCAGATTGGTTTATTCAAAGAATCCAAGCAGGATATGTAAAATGGAAAAATCCTTTTAATGGTGTTCCATTATATGTTTCATTCAATAAAGCAAGACTAATCATATTCTGGTCAAAGAATCCAAAACCAATGCTAAAACATTTGGACTATTTGGATGAAAGAATTAGAAATTACTATTTTCAATATACTTTAAATGACTATGACATTGAGAAACTTGAACCCAATGTCCCCAATGTTCAATCAAGAATTGAAACATTCACAGAATTATCGGAACGTATTGGAAAAGGTAAAGTTATTTGGCGTTTTGACCCATTGATTCTAACTGAGAAAATGGGTGTTAATGAACTTTTGAAAAAAGTAGAAAATATTGGTAATCAATTGAAAAACCATACTGAAAAAATGGTTTTCAGCTTTGCCGATATTAAGTTATACAAAAAGGTTCAAAACAATCTCAGAAAAAACGCTATAAATTATCAGGAGTTCAACGAGGGTCGTATGAATGAATTTGCAGCAGGTCTTCAACAATTAAATAAAACATGGAAATTTGAAATCGGAACCTGTGCTGAAAAGATTCCATTAGAAAAATATGGTATAATTCATAATAAATGCGTTGATGATGATTTAATGATAAAACTTTTTCCACACGATAAAATATTAATGGATTTTTTAGGAGTAAAAATTACTCCCCCTGACATCTTTAATCCAAAAGGTGGTATTGAAAAAAAGAAAAACAATAAAGACAAGGGACAACGCGAATTTTGCGGATGTATTTTCAGTAAAGATATTGGAGAGTACAACACATGCCCGCATCTTTGCGAATATTGCTATGCAAACGCTTCAAAAGAAATTGCTCTTGCAAATTGGAAGCAACATAAACAGAACCCAAATAATGAAATGATTAAAGGAGAATAGGTATGGCGAAATTTCAACATAGATTACCGATAAGGAATGATTTGACTAGACTACAAAGATTAGCAATTGATGATGATAATCCAATTATAGTTACAGGCGTACCAGGTTCTGGTAAAACAGTTGTTGCTGTTTATCGTGTTGCTAGATTGACAGGAAATTCAATACTTTTTACTTATACTCGTATGCTAACAGTAGCAATTAAGGGTTCAGTAAATGAAAACTTGAAGGAAGCTTCTAATAAGGTAGCCTCAATTTATGAATGGTTTTGGTCAAGGTGTAATATCCTACTTGGAGAAATAATAAATAATGATACAGAAATTCAGAATAGTTTACAAAATAATAATATAAGGTTTGATGAATTAATTTTTGATGAAGCTCAAGATTTGCCAATTACGCTCTACTCTGCATTTAATAGGTATTCTAACAAAATTTCAATTGGGGCTGATGAAGCACAACTTGTATTTAGTAATGGGTGCACAGAATTGGAGCTAACGAATTTATTTATAAATCACAATTCACATGAACTTGACCAAAACCACAGAAACACTTTTGAAATTTTTGATTTTGCTCGCTTTATAGTTCCTGAAAATGAAAGAGCTCAAAATCCGCCAATGCTAGACAAATTAAAAAATGAAAGAAGAGGAGACAAGCCACTTATAGTTATTCATAATGATTTAGTAGAGATTAAGAATGTTTTTAAACAAATTCTTCTTGATAATATTGGCGGGAACATTGGTATATTACTAATCCACAGAGAAGATGTTGACGTTTATTATAAATTTATTAAAAATGATATTGCTAAAGACCCTGATTCAAAAGCGATAGACTGCTGTTATTACTACGGAGGTATGCCTAGACCAGAAAGAAATCAAGTTGAAAATAACTTGAAAAATATATTGGTAACCACTTTTAAATCTGCAAAAGGAATGGAATTCGATACCGTAATTATTCCTGAATTTCAACTTTTAACAAATGAATTTAAAACACAATATTTTGTAGGATGTACAAGAGCAAAATCAAATCTTTTTATTTTTACTAAATCATCATTGCCAGAAGTGGCAATTAATAATATTCCTGTGGAAAAATACCTTAAACAGGATAATAGAAAACAGACAAGTAATTTTAGTAATGCAGACGATTTACCTTTTTAACTTAAATAAAAATGGTTGCAAAAAAAACATATAGTAAGAAAGGTTCAGTTAAACAAGAACCTTTGCCAGCTGAACAAAATCAACTCACGAATCTTTTTGAACAAACAAGCATTGTTGAAGAAGCTAAAATTAAATATGAACCAGTGAAATACTTTATCCAACTTCATATTTCTAACTTGTATGATTGTATTTCTTCAGCATTAATAGTTCCTTCATCATACATTAATGACCGTACAAATGATGATATTCAATCTAAATATCCTAAATGTTTAGTGATATCTAAAGGATTTATTGATTCATTTGATAGTAGTCAATGTTTGGTTGAAATTTCATTGAAAAAGGATGAGATTGTTAAAGAAAAAGATATATTTCTTATATATAAGCCCTTACCTATTTCAAGAATTAAAAAAATTGTTGTTTCTGATAATGATGTAAAAGAGAAAATTATCAAAACTACATTATCTCAGGATGTTGGCTATATTCCTGATTCATTTATAACTTTTATTGATGAAAAAATTAAAAAAATTGAATTTACAGAGATTAAATGTGACGAAATAATTGATTTAAAAAAGGAATCTGAAATTTTTGATAGATTACTTGGATTGTTTGCATTCATGAAGAATCAACAATTTTATTATTTTCATAAAACAAATATACTTTCAAATTACTCAGAGCATTTTTTAGAAGCTTTTTCTTTAATAAATAGTGAAATAGAAAAAAGTTTTGAAACGCAATTAAAACCTGATTTTATAAAAGCATTTCAAAAATTATTTGATTATAATAATTCTGATATTTCACAACCAAACTCATTTATTATCAATCATATTTATAACGGTGGACTTATAGATAATGATTTTATTAACAAATTCTTTGACACATTTCAAGATTCCATTTCAAATAAAAAGGAGCAAATTATTGATTTTAAGAATCAATTGTTAAGCCCTATTGGTAAAAAACAGGTATTGCCATACTTATTACAAATAAATGACAAGTTTTACAAAGTTGCATATTTATATATATATGGAAAAAAAGGTTCAAATGATAAAGAGAATTTAAAAAATTTAATTCAAGATGAATTAGTTTATTCTCAATCAGAGATTTGCTTAGCATTGTTAGGGTTGTATTATGGATATAAGCAGATAAGACCATATGAAAATATAACATTCAATAATTCAAAACTTATTAATGTTTTTGGAGATAAGTTTAATTTAAAATTCAAACTTGATCAAAAACTTGATTATATATTGATTGAGAGTTTGTATGAGTATATTTTTAATAATCATAAAGCTAATAAAGAAATTTTGGCGTATGAACCTAATATAAACTCAAACTCTTCAATGCCTAAACAAATTAAAAATGATAATGATTTTGAAATTGAGTTTGAAAAGAATGTATTTGGTTCAATATATTTTAGAATTAAAGTTTTAAGCGAATTTGATAAAATTTACAAACATCTCGTTTCTTATCCGGAAATTGTACCTGGTCACTTTCATATTATTAGTTATGTAAGAAAATATTATGATAAAACTCATTATTTAATACGTGATACTAATGGTATTATTTTCAAAAGTGAGTTATTGAAGCTGTTTGAAGATAATAAAATAAAAATTGGAAATTTTGAGCATTTTTATTCATGCATTGAACTCGATAAAAAATTCAATTTAAAATGACATTTTTAGAATATTTAGAAAATATTAATTCCTTTGGCACAGTTGAGGAGTCAAAGGTTTATATTTCAAAAAACTTTTTTGACATTCAATATAGTTATTACTCTTCTTCGTTTGAAAACTTAGAAAGTCAAACATTACAGATTAATGAAATATTTCTTGACATTTTAGAAAAAGGCACATTAAGTGAACCATGCATTTTAACAAATGCTTTTATCGAATTATTAGCAGACTATTTTGAATTATTTAAATGTGTTGGCTCTTTACGTCAAATAGAAAATAAAATAGATGAAAATAGTAATCTTAAAAAACGTATTAAGGCTTCCCAACTATTTTTAAGAGTAAATGATGCCACAACTGAATATTTAAGCAGATTTGATGAAATAATTGGATTGCTTAAAGAAGCTCAAGAAGACGGTGATATTTCTTATAAATCTACAATTACTTTTATTAATTATTATTATACTTCAGTTTCATCATTCATTCGTTTAAACAGAAATGATCTTTTAGCAGAATTTGTTTCAAAAATCAATAATATTAAAAGCAAGTATGCATTTTTAACAGAATCGATTATTGAGCAGTTATTACAGATACCCTATGCTAATTTTAGATTTGATTTTACTGTTTTTTATAATAATATTTCAATCTTTATTAAATCAAAACTAGAGAAAGGAGTTTATAGTGATGATTTATCGCCTGAAATCAGTGACTATACCGACAAATTAAATGAAATAGAAGAAAAAAACTTTGTTAATATTAGAAACTTATCAGTAACTTACTTAATGAATTTAAGTAGTACTAAGAAAAACTTGCTAAAGGATAGATTAGATAATGGGTTGAAAATAATTGATGATGTAGATTTATTGTATGCATATTTTTTTTCATTCGGAAAAATGCATTACTCAAAAGTATATGAGGGAATTAATAAATTAAAACAGGAAATTGAAGGACGAAATGTTGCCTTATTTGATTGGGGTTGTGGTCAGGCATTAGCCTCTATGGTATTTTTTGAATTTATTCAAAAAAATAAATTAAAAGTAAATGTTGACAATCTAACACTTATAGAACCATCTGAATTAGCATTAAAAAGGGGGATTGCCCATATAAATTGTATATATCCACAAATTAAAAATTCTATTAAGCCAATTTGCAAAGGTTTAGACAGCGTTGACAATAAAGATCTAATTAACAATTCTCAAATCAAGTTACATCTTTTTTCAAATATAATTGACGTTCCGTTTTTTGACTTAAATCGGTTATGTCATAAAATAAAAGAATTAAAAGGTGAAAATTTGTTTTTATGTGTTAGTCCTGTTTTATCAGAAACTGGCAGAAAAATTCGTTTACGTAAGTTTAGTGATTTTTTTGCCGAAAATTTTGAAACCAAAAATATTTCAGAAACAATAAATACAAAAAAAGAGAATAAATGGAAATCCAACAATTGCCCATGTGTTAATTCAAAATCAAATCATACAAATGACAGTCATATTTGCTATAATGCATGGACAAGACATGAAATAATATTTAAAACTATAATTACATAATTCCAACGCATTTGCAAGCACATTGCCAAAGCCCCACGAGCCAACGTTCCAACCAAGGCTTTGTCAAAGAGCTTGCAAAGCCAGCGCACCGAGAAAGATTGTTTTAAAAAATTTGCCGACACTTAAAAAAATAAAAAACGCTGATACACGAGCCGACAGAAAGGAAAGAAAGTAAAATGACAATAACACGGAAACTGAATAATGACAATGGTTTACAAGACTGGAAGACAGAACACCAGGCGGTAACAGGCGGTATATTTTATTGCCGAGATAGTGGGTATTTCAGCGTTTCTGCATCTAATAAACTTTCGTTTAACTTGACAGAACAGTGCTTCGAAATCGGCAACAAAAACATACCGCCAAAACGTTGGCGTTCATTGTAAAAAGACCGAATCAGACGATAGAATGATAAAAGAAATTTTGCTGCATAAAGACAAAAAAGAAATAAATCGCCACCACACAAATGGCACATTTGCTTTTGCCCCGACACCCGATGCCAACCCTTCGGCAAAATCAAAAGAGCCATTTTTTGCCAACGCACCAAGAAAAATATGTACTTTGCATTTAAAATATTAGACTTAAAATGAGTTCAGAAAATCCGATTTTAAACAGCCCATACGATGAACCAAAACTGCATTATGCGACAGATGCGGATGGTTCTTTGAATTATAGCGACATCAGAGAAGGTAGGAGAATATTCTCACCTGACATTCAAGTTATCCCAACAAGACAAGGACCACAAGGTTCTATTTTTGAAGTAAATGATTTTGCTGCTGAATATGGCACTCACATAATTAATCTTTGTCGCAAAGAAGTTGGAAGATGGAGAGAAGAAAAATATCCAAATACTACAAGAGTAACAAAAGAACTATTACTTTTTTGGTTTCTAAATCCTGACAGACACGCAACAAAACAATTATTCTTTGCACAAAGAGAAGCTGTTGAAACTGCAATCTGGTTAAATGAAGTCGCTGAAAAATCAAATGCAGGGCAAAACATATTAAACAAAATAAGAGAAGGGCAACAAACTGTAAGTGAAGACACAGCAGACCAATTGCCGAGAATTGCTTATAAAATGGCAACAGGTTCAGGTAAAACTGTTGTAATGGCTTGCTTTATTCTTTATCATTATTTCAACAGACAAGAATATAGAAACGATACTCGTTTTGCTGACTACTTCTTAATAGTTGCACCTGGAGTTACAATTAAAGACCGTTTAGGCGTTCTATTTGTTGATACAAAAACAAAAAATCCCGCAGAAATTCAAGATTACTATCATGTAAGGGCACTTGTTCCTCAAAATATGGAGCATAGATTAGACAACTTAAATGCGAGATTAGTTATTACAAATTATCACACTTTTGAACCAAAAACCTTAAAAGGAAATAAAAGGAGTCCATTTGATGGTAAAGTAGATTTAGAAGGAAATAAAATTGATACTGGAAACCTTGAAGATTTTTCTCAAGTTATAAAACGAACATTAAGCAAATTCAAGTCAGGTACTCGTTTGCTTGTAATGAATGATGAAGCACACCATTGCTATTTGCCTAAATCAAAAGGAAAAACCTCAGATAATGAAGAAGCAGACGAGAACCAAAGAGCCGCAGTCTGGTTTACAGGATTAAAAGAAATCTCAAAGCGTTTTAAACTTCAAAATATTTATGACCTTTCTGCAACACCGTATTATTTAACTGGCTCAGGATATACTCCTTACAGCCTTTTTCCTTGGGTAGTTTCAGATTTTGGTTTGATTGAAGCAATTGAATCAGGATTAGTGAAAATTCCATTTTTGCCCGAAAGTGATAATACGCAAGAATTGACAATGCCTGTTTTAAGAAATTTATATGAGCATGTAAAGGAAGAATTGCCAAGAAAAGGGCAACGAAAACAAAAATCAGAAGCCGCAAAGGAAGGTCAAAAAATTAAAGAACAGCCGCCAAGATTACCAGCATTAGTTAAAGCAGCTCTCGACCAATTTTACGGACACTATGTTGAATATTACAACGGAGTAAGGAAGAATCAAGAGCAAAAAGCAAATCTTTTTTCTTCACCTCCTGTTTTTATTTTAGTCTGCAATAACACATCTGTTTCTAAAGAAGTCTACAAATACATTGCAGGATATGAATATTTAGATGAAAATGAAAAATTAGTAACAGTTTCGGGAGCAAAAGAATTATTCAGCAATTATGACCCTGTTACAAAGAAACCACTAAAAAGACCGCCCACCCTATTAATTGACAGTGATGCGTTAGACAATAGCGACCAGATAAATGAAGATTTCAAGAAAATATTTGCTTCCGAAATTGAAGAATTTAAAAAAGATTATGCACGCCTACATGGACAAGGAAGTGCGGAAAACATTTCAGATGGTGAAATTTTACGTGAAGTAGTAAACACTGTTGGCAAACAAAATAAATTGGGTTCTCATATTCGTTGCGTTGTTTCTGTTTCAATGCTTACTGAAGGTTGGGACGCTAATACAGTTACTCATATTATGGGTTTACGTGCGTTTGGTTCTCAACTACTTTGCGAACAGGTTGCAGGTCGTGCTTTGCGACGAATGAATTATTTTTTACAGGGCTACGATAAAGAAGGAAATCCAACGGAAGACAAAAGAAAAATTGTTGTGTATAAATTTCCACCTGAATATGCACACATTATTGGAGTACCATTCAAAATGTTTAAAGGTGGGAAAACCGAACCACCACCACAACCTGTTGATTTAACTCATATTGCAGCATTACCTGAACGACAAGAGAAAATGGAAATAGAATTTCCTAATGTTGTAGGTTACCGGATTGAGAACTACGATGGTGAAATAAAATATGATTTCAGCAATATTGAAAACTACGAAATACGTGGTGATATTACACCTATTGAAACTCAATTAGCAAGTGCCTTTTCAAAAGAAGAGATACAAATTAAAATACAATCTGTACTTGAAAAAAGAGACCAGGAAGTTATTTTTTGGCTAACCAAAGAACTTATAAAATTTCATTTTTCTGATGATGAAGGAAATCCTAATTTTCAAAGATTTAATAAGTTAAAAACAATTGTAGAAGAATGGTACAATAAGAAAGTAATCTTATTAAATATTCAAGATCAGCGATATAAAAGACTTCTTTATTTTGAAGAACCAAAAAAAATGGTTGACCATATTGCAAGGGGTATCAATCCGCATATCAACACTACTGAGCATGTTCGTCCTGTTTTTAATTATTACAATAAATTCAGCAGCACAAAATTTGTAAACGGAAATACTACCAAAGAAGTGTATGCAACCCAAAAGAGCCACGTTAACTATGTGGTTATGGATAGTGATTGGGAAGGCATTGCTGCTAAAACACTTGAAGAATTACCACAAGTTATTAGCTATGTGAAAAATCAATTTTTAGGTTTTGCTATACCTTATGTAAAGGAAGGTAAGGACAAAAATTATTTTACCGACTTCATTGTGCAATGTAAAGGCAAAGATGGAAACATTAAAAATCTGATGATTGAGATAAGCGGTTTTAGTAAGGATAAAGCCGAGAAAAAATGGTTTGTTGAAAATCGTTGGATTCCTGCTGTAAATGCACTCAAAGATAAATACGAATATCCTGAATGGCATTTCATTGAAATTGCTAATGACATTCGTAATATAAAGAATCAACTAATTGAAAAAATTTCGAGTATTTAAGATATGGCAAAGAAAATAGACAGCATAAAGCACAGCAAAGATACACGGGTTCATATACCAAGTAAGGAAGAAGCCGGTTACGAAGAAGCAAACTCTAAAGTACAATCCGGTAAAAAAATATTGGAAATTCCCAAAAACCCCGTAGTACATCGTGGACAAGACCCCGAGTTGTTTTGGCTTAATAAATACGGAAATGACGACCGTGATGATTTATTACGGGTTGATATAAGGAGTTTGTACCGCCATGAGCATATTGCACCCGAAACACTTATTAAAAACCTTTACAAGCTAACAGAAACAAAAAGCGACCAGTTAGATTTGTTCAGTATTAATGAACTTTTTGGTAATGCATTAGAAAAAGATGAACTCGAAAAAGTAGGCGAATATTATCACCATCAGGACGGCTGGACAAACCGCCTGATACAAGGCGACAGCCATTTGGTTATGGCAAGTTTGCTGGAACGCGAAGGAATGGCAGGTCAGGTTCAAATGATGTATTTTGACCCACCTTATGGTATAAATTATAGTTCAAATTGGCAGGTGAAAATTACCAATACGAATGTTAAAGAAAGTAGCGATGATGATTTGTCAGGTGAACCCGAAGTTATTAAAGCATTTCGTGATACATGGGAATATGGTATTCACTCATATTTGAGTTATTTGCGAGATAGATTATTAATTGCTTTGGAATTGCTTCACGAAACAGGTTCTTGCTTTGTTCAAATCTCATCACAAAATGTCCATTTAGTAAGGTCATTAATGGATGAAGTTTTTGGCAGTGATAATTTTGTTAGCCAAATAGCATATAGAACAAAGAATATGACTATTGACACAAAACTTTTGGGTTCTGTAAATGATTTTATTGTTTGGTATGCAAAAGATAAAGAAAAAGTAAAATATCGCAAATTATACCAATACACAACAGTTGAAGGTGATAGCCACTGGAATTTATATCAATTACCTGATGGTTCTATTCATAAAATGACTTCTGATGAAATAAATAATCATAAGTTATTACCCAAAGGAGCAGACCCCTGCCAACTAATTGCTCTTTATCCTATTGGTTATAGTCCTGATAGAGATTTTGAAGTTACTTTTAAAGGCAAAAAATATAAACCAGCCAATAATCGCTCATGGAAATTTGATGCTGATGGTTTTAAAAAACTTGTTGCTGCAAATAGAATTGTTCCATATTCATCTGGTGATACAATAAGATATTTATACAAATTATCTGACTATCCTGTTTCTCCAATGCATTCATTATGGCATGAAACAGCGCCAGCTTCATCAAAAGAATATGTTGTTCAAACATCAACCACGCCAATACAACGTTGTATTCAAATGACAACTGACCCAGGCGATTTAGTTGTTGACCCTACTTGCGGAAGTGGAACAACAGCATTCGTGGCAGAAATGTATGGTAGAAGATGGATTACAATTGACACAAGCAGAATTGCCCTGAATATAGCAAAACTGAGATTAATGACAGCATCTTTTCCCTATTTCAAATTATACGATGAAGAAGGAAGTGATATAAGACAAGGTTTCATTTATGACAAAGCACCACATTTAACACTCGAAAGTATTACAGGGTCAGAACCATCTGAAGATGTTACTTTATTTGACAATCCTAAAAAAGACAATAAAAAACTTCGAGTAAGTGGTCCTTTTACCGTTGAAACTTTACAGAATTTTGAACCAATAAGTCCTGATGAATTAGATAATGAAATTCGGGTCAACGAAGAAGAAGGAGCATTTGAAGAAGTAATTAAACAACATTTAATCAGTGCAGGTGTAAAAAACGGAAGAAAAGACGAACATGTAATTTTTACAAGAATAGAACTTTTAAGCCACAGCTATCTGCATGCAGAAGGTTTTTACCAGACTGCAAAAGGCGAAGCAAAAGCTTATTTCCATATCGGGCCAAAGTTTGGTACAGTAAGTAAAAAATCGGTTAGCGAAGCTGTAAAAGAATGTCAAAGTCGTGGCGATGCTACTTGGCTTGTAATTCTTGGGTTTAGCTTTGAAAGTGATATTCAGGGCAGCGTTCAAACCATGAGTGTAGGTAATTTTGAAGTTACCAAAGCACGCATACACGATGATTTATTACAAGATGGTTTAAAAAAGAAACCTGCAAAAGCAGCGGCAAGTTTTGTTACCATTGGTGAACCGGACATTGCAGTTCACAAAAAAGACAAAACAATTTCAGTCGAAATACAGGGTCTCGATATTTACGACCCGATAAAAGACGAAGTGAAACCCCGTAATGTCAATGATATAGCCTACTGGATGGTGGACGATGATTACGATGGCAGCAACTTTATTGTAAAACAGGTTTTCTTTTGCGGTGGCGACAGCAGTGAATTTGATAAATGGAAAAAGGGATTGAGTGAAGCTGCTAAACAAGACACCAAAAAGAAAGCAGAAAAAACATTGAAAATTGAAATTGACGAAGAAGCTTTCGACAGGCTGTATGGTCATATTTCGCATCCTATTGAGATTACAAAGAAAGACCAGAAAATAGCTGTAAGAATGATTTCACAATTTGGAGAAGAAAGTACAAAAGTGATAACAGTATAAAACTATGGCAAAAGTAAGTCAAAATATCAGCAGCGACAGTCTTTTTCATTTCATAAAGAGAAGAGAGTGGCTTTTAGCAATTCTTAAAAAGAAGTCATTTCAGGCAAGGTATGTTTATGAAGATATTCCTGAAATCAAATATAAAGTAGGTATTCCGATGAAATGCTTTTGCGATATTCCACTTGGGATGATTAAAAAGCATTTGAGCAATTACGGAAAATTTGGAATAGGAATTACAAAAGAATATGCAAAGAAAAATACATTTTCCCCGGTAATCTACATTCACGAAAATTCTGACACGTTGAAAAGGTATCTGAAATCAATGAAAAAGACAGATATTTTCAATGACCCTCACAGTTTGTTGCCCTATTTTAAAATTGATGAACGAAAGCATAAATCAGCAAGCGGTAATATGTTGAGAGACAGATTTTACGATGAAAGAGAATGGCGATATATTCCTTCTAGTCCTAAATTCATTGACTTTACAGGATTTGACGAAGAAGAAATCAGAAAAACAAGACTTGATTTTGAAAATAAGAATATTGATACTGATTTATTAAAATATGTTTTGCCCTTTGAATACTCTGATATAACCTACATTTTTGTTCAGCAGCAAGAAGATGTTGACAAAGTAATCGAAGAAATAAGAAGCACTAAAATTGAGCAATTACAACAAGACAGATTAATAGCAAAAATAATAACATCAAGACAAATTGAAAGAGACTTTTAGCCAGCCCGATTTGCAAGCACATTGCCAAAGCCGCACCAGCCACTGCTGCAACCAAAGCTTTGTCAAAGAGCTTGCAAAGCCAACGCACGGCCAAAAAGAAAATGCAGCAAAATTGAAAGAAAAATAAATTGATAAATGAACAACGAAACGCCAACAAAGTGTATATGCCATAAGGGGTTCATTGGGCATTCAAGCATTGTAGACCGCTCAAACTATCGTGACTGTGGACAGGTAACTGCTCCGCAATCCCTTACGGCACATACACTCAACCGTTAGCCGTCAGTGTAAAAAGACGACACAGCAGACAATTTACAACTTAAAAAAATCAAAGAAAATGCCCACGCACAAAACAGCACATTTGCAAACCGCACAAACCGACACACAACCAATGTTTGCAAAAGAGCTGTTTTCTTCCCAACGCACCCAAGCCCACCCACCACCCTTGAAAACTCGTTGACAAAAAATTTAGAAAAGTAAAAATTAGCAGAAGCATAAATTGTATTTTAGCAAATTAATAAATTGATTTTTAGAAATATGAAATTCTCAGACCCTTTCAAAATATTGATACCCAGCGAAAGGTGGGCACCAACACAAAGCCAAATGGACATGTTTCAAAATGCTTACGAAAAGTTGTTGCCACCGTTGGTTTATAAAATACGTTTAGCAGTTGAAAAATGGAGAGATGAAGATTATGCAGGTGCTTCTGAAACTTCAAAACTGTTGATGAATTTTTGGTTTAATCAAGAACATTTAATCGGACAATCAAAGTTTTTAATGAGTTGTGGAAACTCAACATCATTTTATCCACATCTTCATAAAAATTTTCTTTGCTGTAATTATAAATGGTCAAACCACTTTTATCATATTCCCATGGAGTAAGGGGTTCTATACTTATTCTTGCCCTTTTATCTCTTACACGTATATCAATTTTAGCAAAAACTCTTGTGTCAACTGAAGCGGAACCAAAAAACGAGGTGCTGGTTTTTGTTTCTCCATGCATCAGATATTTCCCAATTATCACACCCTCTTTTTTGTCGCTAAACTGAATTACACTACTTGCATCAACAAACATACTAACCATCCAATCATTCGCCTTAACGAATAATTCATCTTGACCGTCGGTCAAATCTGTATAAACTCTGACTACAGGTTCATCAACTTGAACCATCTTTACAGTTCCGCAAGCGGAAAATACAAACAATAATGAAATTAAAAATGCATTTTTTTTCATATCAATGTGTTTTTATAATTGGATTAATTTATAATAATTTACCCAAAGGTATAAATCTTAATTGAATATCCTAACAAAAAAAAGGAATAAACATACTGCCTATTCCCTTCACCTGTCAAAGAAGTTTCGTCAATTCAGTTCGAAATCCTGTTTGATCCGTTCCACCACTTCGTCAAACATTTCATCGCTCAACTCATCTATCAGATCGCCCTGCGCCCGCATGGTCGGCAGAATGTACTTGGCCATCTCCAGCAGTACGCTGAATTTCTCGCGTGGCTTCAACGCCGAAAACGAATCGTTTAGCTCGCCCATATTGTTCTCTATGAAATCACTGAAAAACTGCCTGATCCTCTCGCTGCTTTTGTTCTTACTGCCGGCAGGCCTGCCCCTGCCTTTGCTCGCCTGGTTGCCGACGACAAATCGACCTTGAGCGTCCTTATTATTGTCATCCATTTTTCACCTCCTTTCTTTGCTCGGCTGCCAGCTGATCAAGATCAAACTGTTTG
>Ga0255344_1004356_pt1 | contig 14493 bp, 10 predicted proteins | sample wastewater_treat_5_FD_192414 | JGI IMG/M metagenome (GOLD analysis project Ga0255344, IMG submission 192414) | Wastewater microbial communities from Lulu Island WWTP, Vancouver, Canada - plant18 | ecosystem: Engineered > WWTP > Wastewater > Unclassified | place: Canada: Vancouver, British... | reverse complement strand
GTTCTGAACCTTGAAGAAATGCTCTACGCTGCGACCCTTGTACAGGATAATAATGAAAAGCTTTCAATATACAGAATAGCTCTTGAAGCCCATCCACAGTGTATCCGTGCTGCAAATAACATTGGTTACATACTTCTTGTTCAGGGTAAAGTTGACGAGGCTATTACAGCACTTGAGAGAGCCAGGAATATCAATAATAATGATTTTGTTAAGAGTAACTTTGGTTTCGCTTACCTGGTTAAAGGCGAACTCGTAAGAGCTGAAGAATATTTCAACTCAATGGCTACTGCCACTGATGAGTCAAAATGGGGACTTGGTGTTATCGCAATAACAAAAGGACAGTATGATGCTGCTGTGAATTATTTTGGTACTGCGCCATGTTTCAATGCTGCTCTTGCACAACTTCTGGAAGGTAATGTAACACAGGCTAAAGCCACTCTTGACAGAACCACTGAAACATGTGAAGGGAGAATTCCATACCTGAAAGCAGTTATCGGAGCACGTACCGATGACAGGAATTATATGCTCGCAGGTTTGCGTGAAGCTGTTAGCATTAATTCTGTCTGGAAAGCCAATGCAAAAACTGACCTTGAATTTGCTAAATTCTGGGCTGATGATGCATTCAGAACTATCGTTCAGTAAGAATTTTTTATAGAAATATTAACAGGGGCCTTGCTTGCGACGCCCCTGTTTTTTTTATGTTGAGCGGGATTCATCTACAGTTTTAGTCAGTTCCCATAAAACTATACCTGCACTGACAGCAATGTTGAAAGAATGTTTTGTGCCGAATTGCGGGATCTCCACTACATAATCACACTCATCCAGTATCTTCTGATCAACACCATTCACTTCATTACCAAAGACAAGAGCGTAGCTGACACCTTTTTTTACCCTGAATGATCCCAGGTCAACCGAACCTTCAGCCTGTTCAATACCAACAATCTTGTAGCCAAGAGCCTTAAGCTCTGATACAGCTTCAATAGTAGTTTTGAAATATTTCCACATTACAGTTTCAGTTGCTCCCAGGGCTGTCTTGTTGATCTCCCTGTGAGGAGGCCTGCCAGTTATGCCGCAAAGATAAATACCTTCTGTAAGGAAGGCATCAGAGGTCCTGAATATTGATCCAACATTATTGTTGCTCCTTACATTATCGAGAACAATAATAAAAGGTGATTTTACTGATTCCCTAAACTCCTCTACACTCTTTCTGTTGAGTTCACTGTTTTTCAGCTTACGCATTTTTTATTACCAAAATAATTCAAAATTTCAATTACCCGATCTGCAAAGCCAGGTTTGACTTATGAATATACACGAATTTTAGGGAAAATCATCGCTCAGAACCTGTAATGTTGACATCCAGAAAGACGGTGTTACAGAAATACCCGATCATCCTGTTAACGGACTATAATTTTTTCAATGCAGGGAGATACTATTCAGACTGGGATTAAAAGACAACATCTTCTTAAATATGCTCAGTTTTTTGAAGGGTTTATGAAAGACATTTAAAAGTTGTGATGCCTGTTTTAGATAAAATTTGTTTTTAAAACGAGCGACAAAAAGGATATTTACAGTCGATTGTAAGGTATTTCCTGATAATTATGCATAATTCTGTCATTCAGTTATACATTTTGTTAAAAAATCTGAAGAAAAGATAATTTGAATAATTATATTTGCTTACGTCATAATGTCGAAATAGTCTGATTAAAGGTTAATCTGAGAGGATGAAAAGAGAGATCCGGAACGATAGAGTAGGGCAATCCGGCAAATTTCTGCTGTGGATTATTATGTGCATGTGTCTCCTTATCCCATTAATGGCTTTTGGAGCAGGTAACAGTCACTCTCTGTTGGCACTGAATTCAATTCCAGTATTATCCCAGAGATTACTTCCTTTTCTTCTTGCCCTTTTAGGGGTGCTTGTAATAATCTCTGCGATAACTGTTTGCTGTTTCCTGAGGATGAGGAAAATTAACAAGGAACTTATTTTAAAGAGTAAGGAACTGGAAAAGATCAATAATGACCTGCTGAAATCAAATTCCGATCTGGAGGAGCAGAAGGACCTTGTTATGAAACAGTATTCTGAAACGGATATCCTATACAAGATACTCTTTTACTCAGCAGATGACGGAATTGCTTTTTACGACGGTGAGTTCAATCTTAAGTATGCAAATTCAACTTTTTATTCTATAGTTGGTTATGATAAGGAAGAGTATAACTCAACGGTTCGTGATCCAAATACAACTTTCCATCCTGAAGACAGGGATTACCGGGCGAGGTTAGTTGATGGATTAAGAAAAAACGGCTTTTATGAATGTGAGCTAAGACTAAAGCACAGGGATGGCCATTATGTAAGTCTCTCGACCAAATCCGTTCGGGTTAGGGATGATGCCGGAAATTTACTGGGTGTGATGACAATATCAAGAGATATCACTAAGATTAAGAAGATAAATGAGGAACTTATGAGAGCCATTCTGGAAGCTGAGATAAGCAGCCGTCTTAAATCAAGTTTCCTGTCAAACATTTCACATGAGATAAGAACTCCACTCAACAGTGTGGTGGGCTTTTCAAACCTTTTGCTTGCGGACGATATAACGCCGGATGTCAAGAAAGAATATATCGAACAGATAAACTATAATAGTGAAAAACTTCTGCAGATAATTGGTGATATAATAGATTTGTCGAGGCTTGAGAGCTCCCAGATAGAGATTACTTACGAGGCTGCTTCTGTCAATGAAATCGTGAATAGTGTGGTCGAAGAATCAAGACAGATAATACGCAGAAGCGAAAAATCGATAATTCTCAATGTGAGGAACCAGTTCAGCGAAGATTCTGATATGATATTCACTGACAAGATATGGCTTAAGAGGGTGCTGAGCCATCTCATGGATAATGCCATAAAATTCACTCTTGACGGATCGATTGACTTAAGCTATTTAAAGGAAGGTGATAACCTTGTATTCAAAATAAAAGACACCGGAATTGGTATCAATGAGGAAAATCTTGTAAAGATCTTTGAAGAGTTCAGACAGGAAGTAGATGGTCATCAGCGTCCCTTTGAAGGGCTCGGTTTAGGTCTGACGCTTGCAAAAGAGGTGATTGAGCGGATGGGAGGGAAAATTTTTGTACAATCTGAGAAAGGCGTAGGTTCCGAATTCAGTTTTTCTATCCCCATTAAACAGGCTGGCAGTACAAAGACAAGACTGAAGGGTGTCATAAAGGAACAATCACTTGACCGTATTGACTGGAGCTCAAAGAAATGTCTTCTTGTCGATGATAATAAAGACGTACTTCTTTACCTGACCAGGACCCTCCTTGATACGGGGTTGCAGATCCTTACCGCGCGATCGGGTATGGAAGCGATAGAGATCATTAAACACACACCTGATATAGACGTTGTTCTTCTGGATATGCAAATGCCGGACATGAACGGTATTGAAGCGACAAAAAAGATCAGGGCAATAAGGAAAACCCTCCCGATAATTGCACAAACAGCTTTCGTTTTTGAAGATGATAAAGACATTGTCCTTGAAGCAGGCTGTGATGCCTGTCTTGTTAAACCGATTCGTAAAGAACATCTTCTGACTGTCCTGGCATCGTTCATAAAAACGAATTAAATATCCTTGTCAGTATAAACCCTGATAAAAAGGCCCGGTTTTTATTATAACATTGCATTTTACTTTTACTGATGCAAAGCAGTTTCGCAGATATTATTTTGCCATTAGCCTTGAAAACAAGGCTAACCTATAGCATTCCTGTGGAGATGCAGGGAATTATAATGCGAGGAGTAAGAGTGCTCGTACAGCTAAGAGATAAAAAGGTATACACAGGCGTTGTTGCAAAGGTGCATAATGATACCCCGGATTTTGCTGACATAAAACCGGTTCTTAAAGTATTCGGACCTGATCCTGTGATAAATAACAGGCAGCTGGATCTGTGGAAATGGATAGCAGAATATTACATGTGTTGTGAGGGGGAAGTTATGAAAGCAGCTGTTCCGGCAGCTCTTTTCCCCGAAGGAGAAAAGGATGCTCCGGTTATTGAAAAATACAAGCCCAAAAAAGAAACTTTTGTAGAACTTAATCACAGGTTTTCAGATGCTGAACTGAATGAGATATTTGATTCACTAAGAAAAGCGCCCCGGCAATCTGATATACTTACAGCATATCTTTATCTGACTGGTTATACGGATAACTCAGAGATAAAGCCTTTGAGAAAATCATATTTATTAAAAAGATCCGGTTCTGCCAATGCCCATATTAATAGCCTTGTAAAGAAAGGGATCCTTAAGCAACTGTCAATTGAAGTTGGAAGACTACAGCATACAAATAATAACCCGGAACAGATAAGGGTTCTAAGTAAGACACAGACTATAGCATATAATAAAATCAGGGGGCTTTTTAAGGAAAAGGATGTAGTATTGCTCCACGGAGTTACTTCAAGCGGCAAGACCGAGATTTATATCCATCTTATTGAAGAACAGATAAAGCAGGGGAAGCAGGTCCTCTATCTTCTTCCTGAAATAGCTCTTACAACTCAACTGATAATAAGATTGCAGAAACATTTTGGTAATCTGACAGGGATATATCATTCTCGTTTTAATGATCAGGAAAGGGTTGAAATATGGAAGAAAGTAGCAGCGAATGATCCGGTTTCGGGATACCGCCTGGTGCTGGGAGTCAGATCATCGATATTCCTTCCTTTCAGAAACCTGGGACTTGTTATTGTTGATGAAGAGCATGATACATCCTATAAGCAGCAAGATCCTTCGCCGCGTTACCAGGCACGTGATTCGGCTATCATGCTGGCCGGTATCCATAAGGCTAAAACAATACTTGGATCTGCTACACCATCAATTGAGAGTTATTACAATGCTGAAACGGGCAAATACGGACTAGCAGAGCTTAATGAAAGGTATGGGGCCATAAAGTTGCCATCGATAATCCTGGCAAATTCCAGGGAAGCCTATCGAAAAAAGCTGATGGTTTCACATTTTACACCGGAGCTTTTAAATTCTATTGATGAAGCTTTAGACAGAGAGGAACAGGTAATATTATTCCAGAACAGGCGGGGTTTTTCACCCTATATCGAATGTTCTGAGTGCAGCTGGATCCCATTGTGTAAACAGTGCGCGGTAAACATGACATATCATAAGAGCATAGGCAGGCTCGTATGTCATTATTGCGGATACTCAATACATGTACCTCACGTGTGTGGCAACTGCAACTCATCAGGTCTTGCAACAAGAGGGTTCGGGACTCAGAAGATTGAGGATGAGATAAAGATAGTATTCCCCTCTGCTAAAGTAGGCAGGATGGATCAGGATACAACTGGATCAAGGACTTCTTTCAACAGGATTATCAAGGCATTCGAGGAACGCCGTATAGATATTCTTATTGGTACTCAGATGATATCGAAGGGTCTTGATTTTGAGAATCTTACTGTTGTAGGGATTCTGAATGCCGATAACCTGCTTAATTTTCCTGATTTCAGGGCTCATGAGAGGGGCTTTCAGCTTATGGAGCAGGTTAGCGGAAGAGCAGGGAGAAGGCAGAAACAGGGTAAAGTTATAATACAGACATCTGATCCTGATAATAAAATTATAAGGCTAATGCTGAGGCACGACTATAAGACCATGTACAGAATGCAGATAGAAGAGAGGAAAACATTCAACTATCCGCCTTTAGTCAGGATGATACGGATCAATCTGAAGCATAGGGACAGGGCAGCACTTGATGCATTTGCTGAAATCCTTGGCAGGGATCTTAAGGACGCGTTCGGCAAAAGGGTTCTTGGGCCGGAGTACCCGCTTATATCCCGGATACAATCTTGGTATATAAAAACACTTCTTATAAAGATTGAAAAAGAGAAATCTCTGCAAAAAGCCAGGGAGATGATACGGATAAGGCTTGACAGGCTGGAGAAGGAGAAGGGTGCAGGAGGCTTGAGGATTGGGGTGGATGTGGATCCGTATTAGAAACGACGCAAAGATTCAAGGGCGGAATAAGAAGGGCTGGGCAGGAGCAGGGGGAATGTGAGAAATGAGAAATAATTATCCTGTCCGATCTGATTAAAAAATGAACAGTTTTTAATAATATTATAAAATACTGTAAAGATGAAATAGTCTTTCCGCTGATTTTTCAATACTCCAGTTATCGACTATAGTTTGCCGGATCATTTCCGGATTTAAGCTTGTTTCTTTTAAGATTATTTTCTCAAGAATTTTTTTCAGGGCTGTTATATCGTTTGCCGGGAACAGGAATCCGTTTTCCCCATGTCGTATCACATCTGAATGTATCCCCACATTTTCGGTTGCTATTGTTGTCAGACCGCAGGCCATGGCTTCGAGGCACACAAGGGAGAAGCCTTCAGATTGTGAAGCAATTACTATAATATCACAGGTAGAATAAAAATCCTCTATATGATTTGTTTCGGGGAGGAATCGGATTTGCTTTGATATCCCTTCATCTTTTGCAAAAGAATAGATCATATCTGCATACTTCAGATTATCAATCCTTCCAATAAATGACAGAGCCCATCTGGGCTTTGATTTAAGGGATTCAACCGCTGCTTTCACTACAATTAACTGACCTTTAGCCGGTCGTATTCTCCCGACAACGCCTATAATATTTTTCTGAGAGAGCTTGCTGAAGGTTTTGTTTTTCTTTGTACTGAATAAATCGGTATTGATGCCATGAGGTATCAAAGTGTTGGGCAAGTTCAGGTTATCAGACATAGTTTTACTAAGGGTGACAACACTGTCAGCCTTCTTCATCAGAAAGTAAGTAAAATTCGCAGGTTTGCTTTCCGCGTGTCGTGTGAAGACCAGTTTGAATTTTCCTCCCAGGCAGCGCAGCAGTAGTGCGAAGAGGATCTCATTGATCCTGTGGGTGTGTATTATTGTTTTGTTTTTATCTGATTTTATGGCTTTCAGCAGCTTTCTCAGGCTGATAGGGAGTGAATTAATACCATACCCAAAAACAGCTGCATCAGAGTATTTATTGAGGGCCGGAATTATGCTTTCTATACTTCGTGTGACGCCAGTTGCCCTGCCGTGAAAATGGAAGTGGATTATCATCAGGGATTAATATTTGTACAAATATATCACAGAATTTATTATTTTTGTCAGCCTGATTGCTTCTGCTTAAGTAGAGGCAATCATTATCTTCCTTCGCCAGGAATGGGGAGGACAAATATGGCCTTGCTAGAGCTTCGATGGTCAAAGTGGGGTGTAATTTTGAAAATTACCGGGAGATTAGCATGCCAGAGGAATGTTAAGTAGTTCTTTAATTCATCCGGGGTGTAGCACAGTTGGCTAGCGCGCCACGTTCGGGACGTGGAGGTCGGAAGTTCGAGTCTTCTCACCCCGACCATATGAAAATTAAGACCTTGTAAATTAATAGATTACAAGGTCTTTTTCTTTTGTAAGCCAAATAACAAGCCAATTTTATTACGATAAATTGTGTTTAAAGAGATTTTAAAGTGTCCCTCATGTTATCCCATTTCGTCCTCTGCCAATGGCTAATCACACCCTCATTTTCACATTCAGGACAATACCAATTGATTTCGCCTTCCTTGGGTCTTATAGCTGATTTAACCAAACCATGACAGCCTTTCTGGAAACATCTTATATCTGTTGACGTAAGCGTTGAAGGCATCGTTTTGGTTGTTGAATCAACAATCAAAGCCAGAAAATTCGCCAATTCTCGTGCTTCTTTTGGCATCTGAGTGGGGATATTTCCTTGTTCGTCAAGGAAATGTTGCAGGTTAGATATGTACACTGAATTAATTCTTTTTTAAAAAGATGTTACTTCCAAACCACACGATTACTCTTTTGTGAGGCAAAAGAATTATTTTTTCGAGTATTCATTTAGGAAACTTATGACTGAACTATTTTTCATAACATCTGAAAGATAGTTGTGACAAGCAAGAAGTAACTCAACTTCATTACGTAATGCAATTGCTTCATCAGAAAACACATCCATATTCACTGCCTGAGTTTGTTTCTCCCTGATATATGCTTCCATTTTGGCTCTTGTTGAGAGTTCATTATCTGCAACAATTTTAAAGAATTTGGTTAGTTCACTTTTCTTAATGGTTTTCATGTCTATAATTTTCAGTGGTTAATAATCCCTTTCGTTTTTGGTGATACGTAATTTATAATAGAAAATGTTTCAAGTTTATCATAAAAAGGATAATAATTAAGGCAACTAATTATCTCCGACAGGCACAAGATATCTGGATATTAAATAATCAAGCCACTCCTGATACTGATTGTCTGGGCAATATCTTTCGCATACAGAAAAGAACTCTTCATAAGTAATTGGAATAAACTTCAAGTCATTACTCGTAAGCATGTCAATATAATCCTTACTTGTTTCAACAAAATGCGAATTACCTTGGGGGAAGATTGTAAAGGATGTAAAGTATGTGAATTTGTTTCTATCAGTAATCAAAATACTTTCACCAAGCAACTGATTTCTCCAAACTTGTCGATATTTATCAGAGGTCAATTCATCTATCGCTTCTGGTCTGAACAGCTTGGATTGTTGGCTTACCTTATAATATTTTGAGGTTTTTTCTTTAATAGCCGTTTCTTGAGTCGAGTCTTTTTTAAGACCGTACTCTCTTTCAGTGTATTTTACTTCAATTCCGATTATCCCTTTCAGGTTGTCATTTGTAGTGTACTCAATGTAAGTATCGAAAGAAGTGGAATCATTCAAATAATTCTTTCTTGGCTTAGGGGCATGCTCAATTTCAATTCTATCAATTGAAATAATTCTGTTTTGAAAGAAATCGTTAAATACATCCTTACAGTAGTTTTTATTGGAATTGAGTGGCACAAATAAGTTGAATGGGATGTGCTCACTTCTCAGCATATTCGCATATAGAGGCATGTTATAGTTTGGAAATCTTTTTCGGACTGCATCAAAAATACCAAAGCCATCGTAAAAATTCATGCCAGCTTCAGCATCCTCCCTTGTCAGGTAGTTGCCGTAATTAACGGATGGCAGGTCTAATTTCTCTGCCCTGAATCTTGACTGATGCAATCTTGCCCGTTTAAGAAAGCCTGATGGGTCAAACCTGTCGTCCCTTAAGTATTGCCTCCCTATATCATTCATTTGCAACTAATTAAATTCAAATGTATTGAGTGTTGTGCTTACTAATAAAAGTACTGTATTTTCCGATAACATACTTTTTTGTCCAAAAAGATTAATTACAATATCTTTATTAGTCCAAAATCACAAATCATGGAACGCATTATTTCTGAAAATAAAACATACAAATACTACGATTACATCAATGAGGCAGAATTTGAAAAGGCAATAGTTGACCATGCCAAACAAGTATTTGGTATTAATACCGTCTATATTGACATTAAAAAGAAGATAGGTGATAATATCGTCACAATTCCAGATGGATATTTGATTGACTTTTCCTTCGCTGAGAAACCCCGATTATACATAATCGAAAATGAAATCAGCACACATGACCCATACAAGCATATCGGTTCGCAGTTATTGAAATTTGGTATTAGCTACAAAGCAAGTGGCAGGAATATTAAGAAGTTCATCCTTGACTTCTTAATGACAAATAAGGATTATTATGATTTTGTCGAGAAACGCTCCAAAACGGCAGGATATCGCAATATAGACGCATTTCTGGATGCCATAATCTTTGACATTCCTGTTGCAGCAATTGTTATTATTGATAAATCATCCACCGAACTTGAGAATGTATTGAGCCAACTCACTATGGATACTGATATCATTGAATTCCAGACATTCGTTGGTGATGATGAGCCTATTCATAAGTTCATACCCTTTAATGAGGAAATCCGAGATATTGAGGAAGGTACAAAAAGGGATGTTAAGGTTGAGGAACTTGATACCATAGTTGTTCCTGCTCAAGAGGAAGGATTTCAAGCAGAGTTTATTGAAAATAACTGCTGGTTTTCAATCAGAATATCATCATCAATGCTTAATCGCATCAAATATATTGCTGCATATCAGGTTGCTCCAATTTCTGCAATAACTCATATTGCTGAGGTATCCAAAATTGAAAAATATAAGGATACCAATAAGTATATCGTCTATTTTAAAGAACCAGCAAAGGAAATTAATCCTGTGAAACTTGATACGAAGAAAAAAGGCACTGCTCCACAAGCACCGAGATATACTACTCATGAAAAGTTGATGAAGGGGAAGGTATTATCGGATGTGTTTTAATATCACTTTTCGTAATTTGTTCTGTAAATCTCGCTCCATCCTGAATAACAATTAAATACACCCTCATTTTTGCTGATTTTGAAGAGGGGGTGATAATCCAAAATCAAGGGTGCTGTATACCACTTAATTAATGTCAATTATTTGAGGTTAGGGTTAGCTTGGTTCTTGGCATCTAACTCTTTTTCGCTTTTAAAATAAGGTAGCCTATTCATCCCGTTTTATTTTTTCACGTATGTCTTTAATAAACAAAGACGGATTTCTGCCTTTTAGTATATCATCAAGCCAAAAGTTCTCTAAGAAGCCAAGAGCCAACCCTGAAATTGCACCTGCCATACCTGAAATTGTTAACCCTAAAGCAGTATTCATCCCATATAATCCCAAAGTTTTAACCAACTTACCCTTCTTAGTTTCAAAAAATTTTGTACTTCCAGTTACTTCATTAAAATATTCTTTTGTGATTTCCTTGGCATTACAATTCTCTCCAACTTCATTAATCCACTTTCTGTAATATCTGGCGTTTGGCAAATTTCTTATACTAAATACACTATCGAAATTAAATCTCTCACTAAGAAACAGTTCCCGTAAATTTGGCAAGTTTTCGAACTTGAATAATACATCTGTATTTTCTGAAATATTAAAGGCTTTCCCAATGTTTTCTATGTTCTTTTGGAGAATTTTATAGTGCTCATAATTCTCATAACTTTTAAACTGATATTTTGATAGTATCGCGGTTTCTAAGACCTTATGTCCAAGATTTAGCATTCTAATCCTATCATTTACATTCATCTGATTAGGTTCTGTAATGTATGGTAATCCCAATCCAGCCAAATTGTTGTTTTGATAAGCGTCAATAACGCACCGTGCTGATTCGGTTGAAAACTCCATCCCATCAGGAACAATATAATTCTTTATTGCAGTTCTGGTTAATATTCGTTTTCTATCTCTGTTAATAGTGAAATGTGAAAGAGCATTGTTAATGTTTTTCTCAGGGTCTAAATCTTCTCCAGAAAGCATACCAGCAGCAATTGGCGGCTTTCCATAGATTGTAGACTCATCTATTGTACCATCCTCACGTTTACTACCACTTGAAGTGATAATCACTGGTGTCCATATCATAAATTTCAGATAACCATGGTCAAGCATTCTTTCTAATGTATTGATACCGATGGATTTCAGAAGGAAAAACAAAGCAAAATTTACCCTGTTGGTGCTAATAACTACTTTATCAAATATTAAAAGTTGTTCAAAGAACCCAGCAAGTATGTTCTTTTCTTGTTCAGATGTAAGCCTTGGATAAGCAAAGTCGTAAGGTGAACCGATATTGCTATTGAATACTTCTCTGCTCATATTCTAATTTGATTTATGTGTATCAATATGTTCTATGTCAACTCAATATCTCTCATTAGGTGGTATCATACTTCATTCAAATTCTTGGATATTTTTTCAATGATTTTTTCTAAGTTTTCAATAATGCTTCTAGCGGATTTAATGGCATCTCTTGAATGTTCCATTGATTTATAGTTATACTCATTCCTAATATTTTCAGCATCTCTGTATAATTCATTAACAAGACTTGTGATTTCTGGACTATCATTGAATACTATGTTACCTTGAATTTTAAGTTCTTCAAATGGATTCTGTACAAGAACACTATCAGCTGTCCAATTTAAAAAGTCTTCGTATTCAGCATTGGGAAATTTTGGTTTCTCCAATGATATTTTATACTTATTTAAATAACTGAGGTACTTGACCTTAGCATTTCTTAACTCTTTTAGTATCTCAGTTTTGTACTTTCGGTTTTCGCTCCAAAAATCGAATAATCGTGTGATGACCAAGGTTAAGATTGCCGCTAAGACGGGTAGTATTATTTCAAGAGTATGAGAATTATCTGGGGGATTGCTCTTGATGAAATTTTCAATAATTTGTTTATCAACGGAATAACAGGTTGTGTCAGTGTCACTTATTACCTGAAGGACTTTAATGGGTTGTTCATCCATAATTTTCAATCTTTATATCGTTTTATTTTTCACATAAGTAATCTCACAGCCTTTACATAACCTCTTCTCCTGATAATACTCTGCAATATCATACCAGCCATTTGTTTTCTGGTAAATATCCAGTCCTCGACCAAGTACTATCTTCCAACCATTGTCAAGAACTATCGAACGGTCATGTGCGTTATCAACGAACTCATACGTAAAAATTATTCCAAGTGATTCCAGTGAATCAGCCATTTCCTTAAATGCTTCCTTGGAATTTTCAATGTATTCCTCGTTGTTGTTGGTTATCAGGTGCAGTTTAACTTCTTCCAGTTCATCTTTCTTGGTCGAAACCAGTTTTGCGAACTCCATGAAGTTGCGTAGCTGATAAGGTAAACGAATGTATGGGTCGGTAACGGTTATATCTTTTGCACCTAAAAGATATGCTCCGAAAAGCATGTCATACGAAATTCCAGACTGGTTATCACGTATAACTTTCTGTCCTTCCGCTAATTCAAGACCTTTTGTTGGTTCTTCCTTCTTGGTTTCTACCTGAATCATCTCTGGCATTGGTTCATCATCATCCAATCCCAGCATTTTCTTATTTTCTATGTATTCAAGCGTTTGAACATATGTTTTTTTGTTGGTTTTCCTATTGATATATGAGAAATCAACTTTTTCAAATGTTTCATCCATCTTGCGAAGTTGGTCTTTCACCCTTTTTCTGTTTTCGATGGCAAATTCAAGCATCAAACGTGCTTCTTCTTCAGAAAATTCACCATGTGGAAATATGACCTTTGCCAGTCCAGAGAAGGTCTTAGCTATGGATGTTTTATCACGTGTAGTTATTGAATCCGATAAATCATAGAATCTGGTGTAATCATTCATTCTGTCTTCCTTCCGAAGTTCCTTCATCACTTCAGCCAGATAATCCACAATGAAACCATAATTATCTGTAAACATCTCATTACGTAGCTTCTGCACTTCCCAACCTGCCAAATAGCAATGCACCCTATCCAAGAAGGCAGTATCATAATATTCCTTTGGTAATGCATCAAAAAGATTACTATGCTTCAGCATATACGGCACTGGATGTTCTGTGTTGCCAATAAACGCCATCGATGCTGCTGCTCCATATATTTCTTTGCCACGACTGAAGGACTTGTTCGCCATGTAGTTCTTCATGATATCAACCAATGCCCTTTCAACCTTCTTACTCCTTCCCGCAAACTCGTCATATGCGACCACATCCCAGTAACCAACCAAACCAATATCACCATTACTGTTGTTTACAAATAATTTGGCTTTACTGACTTCACCACCTGATATCAGGATGCCATGCGGAGACATCTCTGAATAGATATGACTCTTGCCTGTGCCCTTCGGTCCGAGTTCTATCAAGTTGTAATTATTCTCGCAGAACGGGATTAAGCGTGCCAACTGAATAAGTTTCGAACGGAAAGTGAATTCTTCAGGGTTAAGTCCAATAGATTGCATCAGCAGGTCAATCCACTCATCTGTACTGAAGTTTCTACGGATTTCCTTGAATTCTTCAACATCAACATTCGATATCTGTATGGGTTTCAGGGTTTCAATAATCCAAGGAGTCGCATCTCTTTCCTCGGATGGCTGATACCCCATTGTTACTAAGCACCAAACACCACCAGATAACAATTTCTGGTTTTGCTTAACAATTCCTTCATTTATTGGCACTTTGGTCAATCCAAGATTAGAAAATGAAGTTTCATACATGTCACGTTTGTCGTTCAACCTGACCAGAACCTTATCTATGATACGATGGGATTTGGTTTCTCGGATGGTTGATTTAATCAGTTGTGCTTCATCACGATGGACGAAATGCTTAGCAATAATGCTCTTTACTGTCTCCACCCCCTGAGCAATCGTAGGCTCATCGTCTGTGGCACAATACTGCCCAAGAAGGTATTCCAGAACGTATGTTGGTACTATAGCATTACCCTTGACCAACTTAGTCAGGTCTTTTCTGACCACCTTGCCAGCAAAATGCTGGTTAATTTTCTTATCCAGTATATTCATATTACATCTCGTCAAAATCGTTTGTAAATGAAATATTCAGTGTGTAAGTATATTCTTTGTAAGTCTTCCATTTGCTTGAGCCTTCTACAGGTTCTTCCAGCAACAATTTCACCCTTTGATTCTTGTATTTGCCACTTGCTCTTGAACTCAGGTGGAAACGATGCTTTACCTCACGCATTCTCTCCGTGCCTTCAGCGATATCAAAATTGTAAGTGAACTGGTCACTAAGCACCTCG
>Ga0255344_1004355_pt1 | contig 14496 bp, 10 predicted proteins | sample wastewater_treat_5_FD_192414 | JGI IMG/M metagenome (GOLD analysis project Ga0255344, IMG submission 192414) | Wastewater microbial communities from Lulu Island WWTP, Vancouver, Canada - plant18 | ecosystem: Engineered > WWTP > Wastewater > Unclassified | place: Canada: Vancouver, British... | reverse complement strand
TGTCTTCGTCCTGACCCGCTTGTATGCCAATGCGGAGATTGGCGTTCCCAGGGAAGAACTGCCTTTCTCCGTCGGTACTCCTGTACGTACCGCCATCACCGTACTCGTCGCTGCCCCTGAATTCTTCCGTCATTCCCGCACTCGTCGCTGCCCCTGCACTCCCCGTCATTCCTGCGAAGGCAGGAATCTTAATCCGGATAGGGACGTCTTGCGCTGCACATCGCCCTGATCCACACCAAAGACTGCAAGACATACAAACACAAAGAAATCCCCACTTTAAAAGACTTTCCCGCGTAGTTGACGGCAACAGCATGACCCTTATAAATAGCATCTCGCGTTAAGATTCCTGCCTGCGCAGGAATGACGAGGGGGGAGGCAGGTATGACGGGAGAAAACAGGAATGACGCCAGGGGGTGGACATAACGGCGGAAGGGAGACATGACAGCGTCGTGTGTAGGACTGATGGAGGAGGTGTGTCTCAGGGCATCACTCCGCGGCGAGTCTGAGTGACTGTCTTAATCATGACCCGCTTGTATGCCAATGCGGAGATTGGCGTTCCCAGGGGAAGCCGCTTTCAGTCTATGGTATGGAACGGACTATTACCCGCTTTTGTGGTCAATAGTGAAATTACCTTTAGAGGAGCATATTTTTCTTTTAATTACCTGAGATTTATATGGGCTCCACACCAAAACGCTCTGACTTAAAACATAAAATCCGCCAGCCTTTGAACGCCAATCGACCTATTGGCAAGGGCGTGTGTGGTCTGTGATTGTGGAGCATGTCGCGGGACGTATTTCCGCGGCGAGTCTGAGTGACTGTCTTAATCATGACCCGCTTGTGTGCCAATGCGGAGATTGGCGTTCCCAGGGAAGAACTGCCTTTCTCCGTCGGTACTCCTGTACGTACCGCCATCACCGTACTCGTCGCTGCCCCTGAATTCCTCCGGCATTCCCGCACGCCCCGTCATGCCTGCGAAGGCAGGAATCTTAATCCGGATATGGACGCCTTGCGCTGCACATCGCCCTGATCCACACCAAAGGCTGCAAGACATACAAACACAAAGAAATCCCCACTTTAAAAGGCTTTCCCGCGTAGTTGGCGGCAACAGCATGACCCTTATAAATAGCATCTCGCGTTAAGATTCCTGCCTGCGCAGGAATGACGAGGGGGGAGGCAGGTATGACAGGAGAAAACAGCAATGACGCCAGGGGGTGGACATAACGTCGGAAGGGAGACATGACAGTGTCGTGTGTAGGACTGATGGAGGAGATATGTCTCAGGACATCACTCCGCGGCGAGTCTGAGTGACTGTCTTAATCATGACCCGCTTGTATGCCAATGCGGAGATTGGCGTTCCCAGGCTGGCTGATTTTATGTTTTAAGTCCGAGTATTTTGATGCGGAGCCCATATAAGTCTCTGGTAGAGATTCGTGTCCCTTTGTGTTCATTCGTGGTTCTGCCTATGCCAATCGGTCAATTTGCGTTTTCAGGAGAGGCGACGACGGCTTAATAAGACTGGGGTCATGCACAGTCCACTGTGTCCACTGATCTTGGTGTGGAATGCAGTCGTGTGAAGCAAAGACGTCCATGCCCTGATTAAGATTCCTGCGCGCGCCGCCGTTAGATAAATGCTGGGCTTCGCCGGGTTGACTCTGCCCCTGTCTTTATCTGATTATAGGCTTTCACCATCGGGCAAAGAATATGGTCTATTCTGCAAAAGCAAATAAGGGGTTGCTTCTCCTCCATACGGGTTCCCCGGCAGCGCCGGAACCTGCCGCTGTTGCTCCCTATCTCCGTCGTTTTCTGATGGATCCCTTTGTGCTTGAAATGCCGCGGATGATTCGTGCCCTGCTGGTGCACGGGATTATCGTTCCTTTCAGGGCACGGAAGTCAGCAGAAAAGTACAGGCGTATCTGGACGGATGCCGGTTCTCCGCTGCAGGTGCACACCGATGCCTTTGCCCGGGCATTGGGAGCGCTCCTTCCCGGATGGAGCATCGAGACAGCCAGCGCCTACAGTGTGCCTTTTGTGTCGGACGGTGTGCGCGCTCTCTGCACGAAAAAAGTGGAGGAAATTATAGTCTTTCCTTTGTTTCCTCATGATGCGGGCGCGACCCGGGGCTCTTTAAAAGCCATGGTTCAGCAGGCGCTGGAAGAACTGAAAGACGAGGTGCCGCCTCTTGTCTGGTGCCCTGCGTTTTATGACCGGGCGGAATATCTGGAGGCAATGGCTTCCCTCTGCTGTCCTGCGCTCGAAGCATTTCATCCGGACCATGTTCTCTTCAGTTACCACGGGCTTCCGCTGAAGCAGGCGCATCGGGCACCTTCAGAAGGAGGGGCTCTCACTTACGAAGAGCAGTGTGAGGCGGGAACCCGTCTTCTTGCAAGGTATCTGGGACTTTCGGAAGAGAACTGGTCTCTTGCCTATCAGTCCCGCTTCGGCAAAGGATGGCTTGAGCCTTCCACCGGGAGCCTTCTCCTTCGTCTTTTGGCATCGGGCAAAAAAAGAGTGGCACTGATAGCACCTTCTTTTGTGGCGGATTGTCTTGAAACGCTTGAAGAACTGGATGAAGAGCTTCGCGTCACTTTTCTTCAGTCAGGCGGTGATGCCCTGCTGCGCGTACCCTCACTGAACGCCCACCCGGCCTGGATCCGCGGGGCGGCAGAGTTGATTTGCCGTCCGTTGCCTCAGTGAATGTGTGCGATCTCCGATTCTATAGCTTCTTTGGTCCAGGGCAGCTCCATCACACAGCGGAAACCCTGATCCGGGCTTCTGCTTTCAAAGGGCCGTACATCGCTTTCATAGAGCAAGCGCTGGCGGTTGAAATTGCCGCCGCAAATGGGCATCAGTACTCCGAAATCGGGCGGCTGTGCCGCTGCCGGGTCAGGCCGCAGCCATTCCGAGAGGTTTCCCGCAAGATCATAACAGCCTGACCAGCTCAGATCTTCAGGAAAACTTTCCACCGGTGCGCTTTGCCCTGTCTGCACATTGGCGACACCGGCCTTCCAGTCATTTCCCCAGGGAAAGAACTGTGAGCCGTCGTTGTCGCCATAGGCGGCCCGTGTCCATTGCGCCCGGGTGGGTAAAAAGCGTCCTTTCCAGGCGGCATAGGCCTGTGCGTCAAACCAGGACACACAGGACACGGGATGATCGGACCAGTTTTCCAGGCCGCTGCCCAGTTCGTCAGGGACAGGCCAGCCTCCGGGCACCTGCTGGCAGAAGGCGGTGAAGTCGCTGATACTCACTTCCCGCCGGTCAATGAGGAAGCCGGGTACAAAAGTACTCGTCCCGTCAATCTGTACAGTGCCTGCAGGCACCAGCACCATATTGTCGGGGTGAAGCAGTACGGCGAGCAGGTGCTGCAACGCGCTGAGTCCGATCTTCTGCGCTGCGGCGGGATCGTTGCGCGCCATGCTTTGTGCCTGTGTCCAGAGGGTGCCGCTGTCTTCCAGCCACTTCTGCTGAAGGCTGTTTTTTTCTGAAAGTGCGGCGGCACTTGCCCGCATCTGTTCCGCCAGCGGTTTGAGTTCATCAAGCCCGCTGCGCCCCCGGGAAAGAAAGCCGGGAACAGGAGACGCCGCGTTGTCGGCATAGGATCGATTTTGAAGTTCAAGTGCCCACAAAGCGGCACCGGTAAGGGCGAGCGCCAGCACGATGCCGATAGCCGCCCAAAGGTGCGTCGGCACTATAGGCTGCTTTTTTGTCTGGTAGATTTGCTGCGTTTTGATTTTAGTCAGATCTTTGCCCTGCTTCAGCAGCTCGATGACCGGCGCCAGTGCTTTGCGCATCTCTGTGGCATTGCTGAAGCGCTTTTCCCGATCAGGATCGATGCATTGTTTCAGCAGGTCATCCATGACAGGCGGGACGTCCTTAAAAGCTTCAGAAACCGGTTTCGGCACCCCTGTGGGAACACTGCCCGTCAGCAGTTCATAGAGCATGATTCCGACGCTGTAAATGTCTGCCCGGGCATCAACGTCGCGTGTGTTTTTGTACTGTTCCGGGGACATATAAAAAGGCGTGCCCATCACCACGGATGCGGAAGTGCTGAAACGGTTGTCCATCAGTTTGGAAATGCCGAAGTCCATCAGTTTGATCTGATTGTCCGGCGTGATCATGACGTTTTCGGGTTTGATATCCCGGTGCACCGTGTAGCGATGGGCATATTCGAGGGCGACACACAGCTGATCAATAATGTAGAGCGTCTGCTGCAGGGGAAGTCGCTGTCCCTTCGGCAGTTTCTGGAGCATACCCCTGAGTGATTCCCCCTCGACGTATTCCATGGAAATAAAAATACCGCGTCCCGCCGTACCGATGTCATGGACCCGCACAATATTGGGATGCGTCAGTTTACGGGTGATCCGCGCCTCGTTCAAAAAGCGGTCGACCACCATTTTTTCGCTGGTGAATTGTGGCAACAGTGTTTTGAGTGCCAGATCCTCTCCCAGCACGTTGTCATGCACTTTGTAGATGCAGCCCATGCCGCCCCTGCCGATAATGCCGAGCACTGTATAGCGGTTGTTTACCACCTGTCCGCGCGAAAACTGCAGGGCATCATTAGCACTCGGCTGAGGGGCTGCCGCTTTGGGCGGCGGGGAATTACGAAAGGCGACACGGGGCAGTGCCTGTTTGCATTTCTCGCAGTTTGTTGCGTCATTGGGATTTTGAAAAGCGCATGCGGGACACTTGACGGTTGCCATACTGCTACCTCGGCGGACTATTGAAAATGATTGCGAAAGCACCTTCATTGTACCACAAAGCGGGCGCCCTGCCGCCTCGGATAGAAGGCTCATTTTTCAGATTTGTCCGAAACCGCAGCGTTCTTCGCTGTGCCTTCCGGAATCTGCTTTACAGCAGCGTCATTTCATCGTGGCGATTGCCCGATCCCAGGCCTCTGTGTTTACAGGCTCATAGCGTTCCGGCTGCTCTGATTCCCGGATGACCGCGCGGAAGTCTTCAAGACCGGACAAGGCGCCCACCGCCATTGCCTGCACGCCGATATTGCCCAGAGCGGTTGCTTCCACGGGGCCGGCAATGACCGGGATACCGCAGGCATCAGCCGTCATCTGGCACAGCAGTTTGTTCTGTACGCCGCCGCCGATAATATGCAGCACACGGGTTTCCCTGCCGAGGAGTCCGTCCAGCTTTCTGAGCGTTGTCCGGTATTTTACAGCCAGGCTCTCCAGGGCGCAGCGGATTAGGGCGCCCCGTGATTCGGGTACCGGGTAGCCGGCTTCCTTGCACATGGTCTGAATCAGGGCGGGCATATTGTCGGGTGCCATCAGTCTGCTGTCGTCAAGATTGATGAAAGAGACGAAGGGCGCGGCTGCTTCCGCCTGTGCTGTCAATTCGCCGTAGTCCAGCGACGAGCCGTCCGCTTTTTCCCAGGAACGTCTGCATTCCTGCACGAGCCACAGGCCGAAAATATTTTTGAGGAAGCGGATGGTTCCGTCCACGCCGCCCTCATTGGTGAAATCTTCCGCCAGGCTTGCATCACTGACATGGGGACCGTCGAGCTCCGCACCGAGCAACGACCAGGTGCCGCTGGAAAGATAGGCCCAGGCTTCACCGTCGGAAGCAGCAGGTACGGCGGCAACGGCAGAAGCCGTATCATGAGATGCCGTGGCGATCACAGGCACATCCGGGTTTACGCCGGTTTCTTCGGCAAGTTCCGGAAGGATCGGCCCCAGGACAGTACCCGGCATCACAGGGTTCAGCAGCAGCCGTTTGGGAATGCCCAGTTTATCCAGCAGCTCACGGTTCCAGGTGCGGGTATAGGGATCAAGCATCTGGGTGGTGGAAGCGTTGGTGTACTCACAGCTGCGCACACCCGACAGCAGGTAGCCGAACAGATCGCCCATCAGCAGGAGTGACTCGGCGGAATCCAGCAGCGGCGACTGGCGGCGGGCATAGCCAAGCAGCTGATATACGGAATTAAAGGGCAGAAACTGAATGCCTGTGGCGGCATACAGCTCCGGGCGCGGCACTTTGGCAAAGGCATATTCCTGCATGCCGTCATTGGCCTTGTCGCGGTAGTGGCGCGGATTGGCGAGCACGGTGCCGTCCGATGCCACCAGCCCGAAGTCCACGCCCCAGGTGTCGACGGCGATACCGTCCAGATCCGGTCCGTGCAGGCGTACGCACTGGCGGAGCCCCTGACATATTTCTTCGTAAATACGTGCCAGATCCCACTGACGTACACCGAGTATGGTCAGCCCTTCCGTGCGGAAGCGGTGCACCACTTCCAGCGAAAGTCGCCCTCCCTGAAGCGTACCTAAAACGGCACGGCCGCTTTCAGCACCCAGATCAAAGGCAAGAAAACGATGTGTATCCTTCATGATGTGCTCCTCTTCAGCCGGCATCCCGGGGTTGTCTTCTACAGATACCATACTTATTTCACAGGCATTCTTGCAAGTTAAGACGGTGTTTTCTGTGCGGTTCGTGCGAAAGAGCGGCGGACCGGGTTACCATGAGAAGGGGAGCGCTTTCCTTGCATGCGACGTTTTGTTGTCCCGCTCCTTTTATTTGTATTCTGGACTACAAATCAATGAGTGCTGTCTAAGCGGCGCCCCAGGCAGGTACTGCATGCCTGTTTCTCTGTAAAAGACGGGATAACAGGCAGGGAGCCTGATATAAAGAGGAAGGTTATCTTCTTCAATATCAATATGATAGACTGATACTTCGGGCGGGAAAGGGCGGTGGATTTGTGTCGCCATAATTTTCCGTGGAAGTGGAATAACGGTCCCGGAAATATGTTATACTTTGTATAGACAGTTGAATTACTCAGGTCTTTGACCAATCATGTATCCCTGTTCCGCTTCCGTACCGGTGCGGCTTTTCGGGCACATCGGGCTGCGTAGCGGTTATAGTGAAAACTAGAAACAGAAGTCCAATATCTTTGTTAACCTTTCGTTCTTCGCGAACGTTTTCAAAGTAAGAACGACAAAATAAAACCGTACATGAGCAGACCCATTCCTCGCAAGAGCGCGGACCGTGCCTCCCTCCTTCCCTCCCCCGCCATACGGTCCGCGCCAATTTTTTTTGCGTTCTCCCTCCCATAATTTCTACAATGCCATTATTCAACAGTGCGCCGAGAGCACCTTTCCCTGAAAGAGCCGTGTCTTTTGTGGTGACAAGCCGGTTCCGGAAAGGCGCTGTTTTTTTTTCCGGGAGAAAAAATGATGACAGAAGATCTGGGGTATATCGATTACCGTACCCTGCTGGACTTGCAGGATCATTACAAGCCTGCCGATGTAATCCGCACCTACCGTAAGAAGATCAAGCAGCTGATGGTGCAGATCAGCGAAGATAAAACCGCAGAAGATCATCAGGACCGGTATCTGCTGCTGATGGCGGAGCTGAATGCGGCGTATTACATTCTCCGGAACCGGGCGCTGGGCGAGCAGTATATTCAGGAGCGGGAAGAGGTTGTGGCACTTGAAAAAGAATGGCGTGCTCTGGATACGGCAGACCCCGGCTTTGATGCGCTGCGCCGGCGTTATGATCAGGCGCTGCGTTCCTTCCTTGCGCGTTACATGGAAGAGCTGATTCTGGAAGCGGGCCGTGATCCGGAGTGTGTGGAGCACAGCGGGTGGGGTCCTGCCCATGAACGTCTGGCGGGCAGAGTGCTGCGCCAGTTCAGGCAGCAGCGTTATCACGAAATTCACGAACGGCTGCCGTATTATGATATTACCGAGCCTCAGGTGGACTGGGAAGAGCGGTCGCGCTTCGCCGCCGCCCTGATCAGCGGGGGACAGCACAATGGCTGAAACTGTACCGACAGAAAAAAATATCGATTATGCCCTGCTGGATCGCTGTCTTGCCGCCGCCATTGCCTGCGGTGATATAGTGAACCTTCGCTTTCTTTTTCTTCCGGCATCTCCTTTCCGGCGGGATTCGTCCGAGGATATTTCCATGTCCAAATATGCATACCTGCTGGCGGAAGAGGAAAGCGACGCTCTGGAAGCTGCGCTGCGTCTGGTGCAGCAGGCGGAGATCTCCCGGCAGGTTCGGGAGCAGCTGGAGAAAAAAGGGCCGCCTCAGCTTCCCTGGGAACTTCTGCAGGCCCTCGCCGATAATGCTTTACGTCTGGGCAAATATACGGCTGCGTCACAGGCTTATGAACTGCTTCGCACCCGGCGGCGCATGCAGGAAATATTTCTCGATCAGGCGGATGCCGCTCTGGATCGCGGCGCGTATGCTGAAGGGGCACGGGGGTATAAAATTGCTGCAGGGCTGCAGTATGACTATGCCGCCTTTCCGGAAGCGCTGCCTGCCGTGCTGAATTATCAGGAGAAGGCGGTTACCCTTCACGGAAAATACCCTGTGGTTCTTGAGGGGGAGACACTGTCCGATGACAGAGCATTATGCAGAAGCAGTCTTCTGTTTCTGCTGCAGGGTGCCGATTTTATTCAGCGTCTTGAAAATCGGGACGACGAAAGCCTCATACAATTCACGGCCGAGATGATCCGCTGTCTTGATCCGGCGTGGGACCGCTTTGTTCCTGCATTTCAGGAAGCGTGCCGGCTGATCAGCCCCTTTGCGGAGCTTTTCTCCCGCATCAACAGTTATACGCAGGAAGCGCTGGAGGTGCTGCTGGAAGAGATTTTCAGCGATGAGGAGAAAGAAACGCTACGGGGCATTTCCCAGCTTTTTGCGCCGGGCATTGCCAAGGGAAGCGCGTGGCAGCTGGTCATGCGCACCCTGGCTTATTATCATCCCGGTGCTGTGTCTTTTGTCCGGCGCCAGCGTTTATCGGCGTCGGAAGAAATTCTGATTCCTGCGCTTCCGGATACGTCCCGTCTGGCACAGCAGCTGGGGCTGTTCCCTTTGTGAAACCGGCGAGTCGTGTGTCTCTCTTCTTCTTTGCCCGAAAAGGAAACCGGTATTTTCGCGGCATTTTCACGACAGCCATGCTGACGGAAGGAATTATTCTTTGAATTCATTTACAAAATTCCGCCTGTCCGTCATGATGTTTCTTCAATATGTTGCGCCGGGCGCCCTGATTCCCATCCTTACGCTGTATCTTCGGGACCATTTGCACTTTACGTCCTACCAGTCCGGCATTGTGATGGCAATGCCCGCATTGGCAGCTGTCCTGGCTCCTTTTGCGGCGTCCCATATCGCCGACCGTATGTTGTCAGCAGAGCGCATGCTGGTCTGGTGCCACCTGCTTGCAGGCGGGCTGATGCTGCTGCTTGCGCGGGTGACGCGCTATCCCGCTTTCGTAGGGCTTTATTTTCTTTATGGCGTAGCGTTCATGCCTACCTTCGGTCTGACCAATGCCGTGGCGCTTCACAGGATTTGCGATGCGCGCCGGGACTTTGGCGGTATCCGGCTCTGGGGCACAGTCGGCTGGCTTGTCATTGCCTGGCTCTTCGGCTATCTGTGGGTCGGCGGCGGCACGGGCCAGGAGCGCATGCCCCATGCCCTTCTTTTTTCCGGTGGCGCATCTTTTCTTCTTGCAGTTTTTTCTTTTATTTTTATTCCGCCCTCCGAGGCGAAGCGGGATCGTGTGATTACCGATTACGGTGCTGTGCTCCGTATTTTCATGAAGCCGGAAATGCTGCTCCTCTGCCTGCTCACGCTTCTGACCAGTGCCTGCCATCAGTTTTACTATTACGGCATGAGCCCTTATCTGAGTCAGATCGGTGTTGCGGATCGCTTCATTATGCCTACTATGAGTCTGGGGCAGGCCTCTGAGGCGATCGTGCTGGGCGTGATGGGCTGGTGCCTGTTCTACCTGCGCATTAAAACAGCCATGGTTCTGGGCGTGCTGGCGCAGGGTATGCGCCTTCTGGTCTTTGCTTTTTTCCCGCAGATCGCTTCAGTCCTGGGAGGCATCGGGCTGCACGGTATCTGCTATGCCTTCTTTTTCACAACGGGCTACCTTTATGTAGAGCGACACAGCACCCGTACGACCCGGGCAGGGGCGCAGCAGATTCTGACTATTATGATCTCGGGTCTGGGTGTGCTGCTCGGTTCCTGGTCGGCGGGGTGGACGGCGCAGATTTTTTCGGATGCGGGCAGCGGGCATGTTGATTTTCGTATGTTCTGGCTCGTACCCGCCGTGCTGTGTATCTTTATTACACTGGCACTGGTGGCGGGCTTTCATGAACGTCCCGCTTCTGAGCCTGAGCGGGAAGACGTCTAGTTTTCGCCAGTCGGGCTTTCCCCGGACGACTTTTCTGTTTCCCCTTCCAGTGCAGCGGAACTGCCTGCTGCGACCGCCGCCGCCTTTTCCTCGTCCCTGTAGCTGGCCAGTATTTTAAGCCAGAAAATCAACGGGATTTTCCGGAAGGCGGCGAGTCCGCGAAACATATGATACTGCAGCAGGAAAAGAAGCAGTACGACCCACAGGAAGGCTTTGAAAGCAACGGCACCGGTCAGTAAATATCTGAAAAAGGGCACAGGAATAGCAAGATACAGGGGGAGATGTTCCACATGGACAGGGAAAAAAGCGAAGAAAGTCATCAGAGCCACATGGGTTGATTTCAGAATAGCGTAGTCGTCGCTGTCGCCCAGAAGCCTGCAGCGGCTGTAGGTGAACCAGCTCAAAAAACCTGTTGCGGCGAAAGTGATGAACAGGGGTGTGTTGGTGAAGGCTTCTTTCGAGATTAAATGGGCATACGCCCGGACTTGAAGGAAGACGATTTCCGGAAACAGCCCGATCAGAAAAAGGAGACACCAGACGATAAAAGAAAGGCTGTCCCAGATATCCGGCGTATGTTTTTCTTGTGTCACAGGTAGTCCCGGTTTGAAGTTCGTAAAGTGACTTTTCTGCCCGCACTTCCGCATTAAGGCAGAGGCTGCCTGGCTATTCCTTCCACAATCGGAAAAGACGCATTATTGTACTTGCCCGGGGCGGGTGTATGCCACTTTTCTCTTTTTGTGTGTGCGGGGAGATGCTGAAACACGTCTATTCATTTTGGCAGCCACCCCTGCGGCAGTGGCGTCTCGGGGTCATAATAATAGTCGCCGCCATGCTGGAGCAGGTAGAGCGCCCGCAGCGCAAAGGTCATGGACACATGCTGTGATTGCCATTGCGCCACGTAGGGATGCACTTCTGCCTCGGTAAGTGTGCCGTTTTTATTGGTATCGGCAGGATGCGGCATTTCCACGGGCTCTGCCGGGTCGGGATCGGCAAGAGCCTTAATACAGATGTTGATATTTTCTAAACCGGGCTTGCCGATGTCCTGTGCTTCTGAAAAGAAGAGGCCGTCAGCGCTGAGGTAACTTTGCCCCCGTTCCGCTTCTGCCGGGATATAACCGGGTACAGGTGCTTCAATGGGCATGACCGTCGAAATGGTGCTGTTTTTCCACGAGACAACTACGGTGAATGGCTGCCCTGCCGATACGGAAACAGGATGCGGCAGCGTGATGGTATGGTATCCTGCGCGCTCAAAAATGCCGCTGGTCTCAGCCAGAAGTGCGCCGGTTGTCCCGTCGGCGCGAATGGCACCTTCGTATACTGCCGCCGTGTAAACGGTGTTGTCGGCAATGGCAAGAGTAGCGAGTGCGCTAATCTTCTCGTCCTTTTCCGCAGTAAAAACATTGGCGCCGAAGGCGGGCGCATTCGCGGCATAGCCGATTTTTAATACAACACCGAAGGGATCGTAACTGTAGAGTGTTCCGTAGTTTTCGGGCTGTGCGAGTTTATCTATGCCCATGCAACTTTTCACGGAACCTCCATCGTAAAAGGAAAGATAAAAAGATCCGTTGTCGCCCCAGCCTGCTCCCCAGCTGTTTTTGCAGATCCAGGCGCCGGATGCGGGGGCTCCGGCAATCCATTTGGTGTCGTCCCAGCCGATCAGCGTGATGCCATGCCCTTCACCTGCACTGCCTGCGGCGTAGTATCCGTTTTCTGCGCTGTTGTAAAACGCATCCGCCCACATCATACTGGTCGCCAGGGCGCCGTGTTCATAGAGATACTGTTTCAGAAGAGAGATCTGACCATATGACGCACTGAACATGGAAGCCTGCAGAAGGAGTGCCTGAACCCGGGCGCCCTCTCTCAGATGGGATCCGGTGCCCGGCGTATAGGGGTCGTCCGTTTCCAGATAGGGGCCGCCCCACCGTGCGAGATAGGCGAGCGCCATTTCGTTGTTGCCGCCGCCGCAGGGAGGCCAGAGAAAGCCGTGGGTGTGGATCAGGTGGTTTTCAGAGAGGTCGGGAAAGAAGCCCCATTGTTTTTTCATGCAGCCTTCCAGTGCGCTGCAGGCGGCGAAAGCCCAGCAGGAACCGCAGGTTCCCTGATTTTTAACCGGACTCACGGCTCCGCTGTCCCGAAGGTCAAAGCGGGCGGGCAGCACCGCTTTCTGCGACTGCCCGGGGTCATTGTGATAGTCGAAAAGTGCAGGGACGTACCCGCCGTGCGTTACTGATTCCGCTGTTTCCAGCCATTTAAGAAAGTCAGGATTGATGGGCTCTGCGATCAGGACAGGCGCCGCGCCGCTGTCTTCCTGTGCCGCTGCCGGGCTGAAGCCGGACAGGAAAGGGGAGAGCATCACACAGAGTAAAAACAGCAGCATACCGGGTTGGCGGCGTATTCTGCACGGAGCAGCCGGAAGCAGAAGGAATACATCGGGCATCTTTTGTCTCCGAGGGGACTTTTTCAGTTTGTTCATGACAGTTTCGGCGCTTTTCGAAGTGTGAACAGCGTCGCTTCAGGGGGGCAGAGATAGCGGACAGGCAGATCGGTGGTGCCCAGACCCGCACTGGTATAGCCCTGCATATTTTTATACTGCCACCAGCCGAGAATCTGGCTGCGGCGACAGGAAGCATTATAACTGAGCGCACCGATAACAGGCAGGCGGATCTGACCGCCGTGCGTGTGACCGCATAGATAAAGTGAGAAACCCAGCGCTTCCGCTTCACGCACCTTCTCCGGGGAATGAGCGAGGAGCAGCTTCCAGGCATTTTCGGGTGCGCCTGCTGTCGCTGCTTTCAAATCGGTACAGCGGAATATGTGGGGATCGTCTATGCCGCCGACCCAAAGAGTGTCGGCACCGAAGGGGAGTGCGATGCCTTCGTTAAATAATAAAGGAATGCCCTCTTTTTCCAGAGTCTCTCCCATAATAAAAGAGTCGTGGTTGCCGAAGACGCCTACCACTCCGTACCGGGAGCGAACACCGGATAGAATGGTACTGATCTGTTCCGGTGCATGGTCCACGGGACCGAAGTAGCCCCAGCGGTAATCCCCGGTCATGACACAGAGATCAACGGTCAGTCCATCAAGCAGGGCTGCCGCTTTTTCCGCAAAGGCGGGGAAACGGCGCGGCAGGTGCAGATCAGACAGGTGCAGAATACGGACGCCTTCGAGCCCTGGCGGCAGATTCTGAAAGAAGAGCTCCTCTTCGTTCAAGCGCAGATCAAGCGCATTTTTTCGCCCTTTTTCATAAAGACGGAGCAGCTTCAGACCCAGACGAAGCACTGCCATGAGAATGCCCCTGCCCAGTGTAACAGGATCTGTTTCACTCTGGCCCGGCAGTAGCGATCTGAAGCGTTTTTCGATCTGAATGCGCTTAGCTGTAAGTTCCGGATGCCGCTCCGTGAGAGGCGGGCGCTGGCGCAGTGCTGTCATCCAGGGGGTCGGTGCCAGACAATACGCATACGCCGTCGGATCGGACAGGGCTTTTGCGTTGGATTTTGTCATATCAGAGAGCCTTGTAGAGATCTTTTTACTGCCACACAGGAAAGCGCTATTGTATCTGTCCCGGGGTATCAGGCTCAAAGCCGATTTCTTCTCCCCAGTTTGAACAACAGGCACCTTTGTTTTTTTCGAAGCATCCTGCTCAGTTTCTGACAGAGAGGCCCCCTGTTTTAATTGGAATAACCATAATGCGTAGTTTGTACAAATACTGTTCTGTTACTTTTTATAATACAACGAAATCTATTTTAATTTTCCGGTGTTTATGACTAGGCAGGTTCATTGATTTAAGAAATGATTTTGAGCAGTTCCATGAGGAAACGCCCTGATCGAAAAAGGAATTTACCGATGAAAAAGCGAATAATTCTTCTGGCGGTATTTTTTTCGTTTTCTGTCCTTTTTTCAGGGGCTGCTCTGGCTGCCTACAGTGGTGGTGACGGTACCGAAGAGGCACCTTTCCAATTGAGTACTGCAACGGACTGGGTAGCGCTCATCGCCACCACTGCCGACTGGGATAAACATTTTATCCTGACCGCTGATCTGGATTTCAGCGGCATTGAAGTAGTTCCTATCGGAGATTCCAGTACTCCTTTTACGGGTGCTGTGGACGGGGACGGGCATGTGATGAAAAATATTGTGATGACAGCCCTGAGTTCATCGCTTTTTTCCAGTCTGTCGAATGCGACAATTCAAAATCTCCGGATCGAGAATATTACAGTAGACGCGGAAAATGAAGGAGCGGCTTTGTCTCTTTTTGCATCCAAAAGTACTTTCAGCGACTGCAGTGTTTCAGGCAGTATTTCCACGCGGAACATCGCCGGCACAGCAGCGGGATTGGTGATAAGGGCCGA
>Ga0255344_1004346_pt1 | contig 14534 bp, 12 predicted proteins | sample wastewater_treat_5_FD_192414 | JGI IMG/M metagenome (GOLD analysis project Ga0255344, IMG submission 192414) | Wastewater microbial communities from Lulu Island WWTP, Vancouver, Canada - plant18 | ecosystem: Engineered > WWTP > Wastewater > Unclassified | place: Canada: Vancouver, British... | reverse complement strand
GCGCGAGATCATCCGCAAGAGGGGTTCGACCGAGGGCGTGACTGCAAACATGGGCGAAAACGCGACGGCGGCCGCGGCCGCGGCCGCAGGCTGCCTGCTGATCTCCGCCGACTTGGATGAGCTGTTCAGCCTGGCCGACCGGATTCTGGTGATGCACCGGGGCCGGATCGTGGCGGACTTGGCGCCGCCCGATACTACTCGTGAGGAAGTGGGCGAGTACATGTTGGGAGTTCGTGAGTCGCAATCCCAGCACTGGCCGCGGGCTCAGGCCGCGTCAGCCTCAGCCTCAGATCCGGGCGGAGAGGAGGCGCGCGCGAAGTGAGCAAGAATGCACTTACGGCCCTGGCCGGGGTAGGGGTGGCGCTCCTCGCGGGCCTTGTGATCCTGTGGGCGCAGGGATACCCGGCCTTGCCCAGTTATGCTGCGCTTTTCTCCTACAGTCTTTTCTCCAAGTTCGCAATCGTATCTACACTCAACAAGGCCACGCCGCTTGTCTTGACCGGCCTTTCGGCTGCGGTGGGGTTCGGCAGCAACTGTGTGAACCTGGGCCAACCTGGCCAGTTCCTGATCGGCGCCATGGCGGTTGCGGGGTTTGGCATAGCTTGCGACCTGCCGGCACCTGTGATGATCCCTCTTGCGATCATGGTCGCGCTGGCGGCCGGGGCGCTCTGGGCGGGGATCGCCGCGGGCTTTCGCCGACGGTTCAACATGGATGAGTTCATCACGACGCTGATGCTCAACTTCATCGCCGATTACTTCACTCTCTACCTGATATCTGGCCCAATGTGGGATCGCGCAACTTACTCGCCGATGACCAAGATGACCAATCCGGGCAGCTGGCTGCCGATGTGGGATGGGCTCAGCGCAGCGTTTATCGTATCGTGCGTCGCGTTTGTCATTACGTGGGTCATATGGGATAGGTCCAAGCTGGGATATGAATGGAGGGTGATGGGCCAGAATTCGGTGTTCGCCAGGGTGGGAGGGTGCCCGAGCGAGGCCAACTTCACCCGCGCCATGCTTTTGAGCGGGGCCCTGGCGGGGCTTGCGGGCGGGCTGATGATCATGGGAGGCATGCAGCATCGGTTCGTGAAAGGCATGGGCGCCAACTACGCCTGGGACGGCGTGATGATCGCCATTGTGGCGGCCAATGGGATGGTGCCTACAGGGCTTTATGCTCTGTTCTTTGCCGCCATACAGACCGGCGCCATGGGCATGGAACTGGAGACAGCGGTTCCCAGCGAATTCGCGTTGGTCTTGCAGGCCATCATAGTGCTCTTTGTCGTTGCCAGCAGGGAATCAACTCGACTGCTCATCAACAATCTGGCTGCGAACCTCAGGGCGCGGGCTGCTGCAGTCGGCGCTGCGCGTGAGCGCGGCCGGGGGGAGGGGGGTGAGCGCGGTGCATCTGGTCATTGAGATGCTCCGTTCGAGTGTGCTCGCCGCCACGCCGGTGCTTCTTGCTGGGCTCGGGGGCACGTACACGTATTACGCTAATGTGTTCAACATAGCCATGGAAGGGATGATGCTGATCGGAGCGTTCACCGCAGTGGCCGGCAGCTACCTTTCGGGTTCATGGTTTGTGGGCATGCTGGCCGGCATGGCGGGAGGTGTGGCGGCCGCCTTGGTGTTCGCCGTATTCGCCGTGTACCTCAAAACAGATGAGTTCGTGACAGGCACGGCCATCAACATGCTCGCTCTGGGCGGCACGACCTATGCTCTGAGGCAGATGTTCCGCGTGAAGGGCGCGTTCATGTCGCCCTTGATCCGCGCCATACCGCGCATTCGCATTCCGCTCATCGGCGCGCTGCCCGGCGTCGGGCCGATAGTGAGCGGGCACCCGTTTCTCGTCTATGTAACGCTGGCTCTGGCGATCCTGATCGAATGGCACATATTCCGCACACGCTACGGCCTGCGTCTTCGCGCGGCCGGCGAGGACCCGAGGGCAGTAGACTCGGTGGGTGTAAGCTCAGACCGGATACGAGCCCAAGCGATACTGATCTCGGGAGCTCTGTGCGGGTTGGCCGGTGTGTATCTGTCGCTGGGCTACGTGACACTGTTTGCGGAGAATATGTCGAATGGACGCGGCTGGATTGCGCTGGCGGTGATCATACTCACCCGTGGCCGCCCATTAGGGCTGCTCACCATGTCGCTGGTGTTCGGGTTCTTCGACGGCTTGGGCCTCAGCCTTCAGAGCACCAAGATACCGCCGCAGTTGACCCAGATGGTGCCGTACATCGCGACAATAGCAGCTCTCTACCTGTATTCCAGGGAGAAGAAACGCGTATCGGCTGGGCAGGCTGAGCAGGCTGAGCAGGCCGGGAAGGCTAGGAACAATTGATGGTCGGTTGTCGCCCGGCATTAAACGTGTTAATCTATAGCCGTCCGACAGCCATTGTGGGAATATCCGAAGGGAATGAGAGGGGGCGCATGTCATGAAGAAGACTGGGCTTGTGGTGCTCATCGTGCTGCTGGCGCTGGTTGTTCTGTTCGCTTCCGGATTTGTGAGAATATCCAACTCCATAGTGCGGTCAGAGGAAGATGTTAACGTCCAGTGGTCTGAGGTTCAGAATCAGCTACAACGGCGTTATGACTTGATTCCGAATCTTGTGGAAACAGTTAAGGGCTACGCTGCTCACGAGGAAGAGGTCTTCACCGCGATCGCCGAGGCCCGGGCGAGGCTTGGCGGGGCGCGAACAGTTGACGAGACGGCTCAAGCTGTAAACCAGCTGGAGGGCGCCTTGTCGCGCCTGCTAGTCGTGATCGAGAACTACCCTGAGCTCAAGGCAGATGCACACTTCTCGGAGCTCATGTACGAACTATCAGGCACTGAGAACCGGATAGCCGTCGCCAGAAGGCGGTACAATGAAGCTGTGCAGTCGTACAACGTGTATATCAGGGTCTTCCCGAACTCGATAGTAGCGAGCATGAAGGGCGTTATTGCCAAGCAGATGTTCGAGGCGGCCGAAGGCGCTGAAAAGGCGCCACAGGTTAAGTTCTAGCAGGCGGAGGGCTACTTACGTGAATCGCGTAAATCGCAGGCGTCTCCTGGTTCGGTTCGTCGCTCTTGCCGCGGTCATGATGTCCTTACTGGCCGTGGCTGCTTTGGCCTATCCGGCCTATGCCAAAACGGCGCTGCCCGCCCGGCCGGAGCCGGCACGTCTGATGACCGACCTTGCGGGCATGCTGGCACGTTCTGCCGCTGACGAAATCGAGAGCCAGCTGGTTTCGCTATGGCAAGATACCGGCGTCCAGCTTGCAGTGGTCACCGTGCCTGATCTTGGCGGCGATGACATTGAGGACTACTCTGTCCGGCTGTTCGAGGCGTGGGGCATCGGCGAGGCGGGCAAAGACAACGGCCTGCTCCTTCTGATCGCAGCCGAAGAGAGGGAGATGAAGTTCGAGACCGGTTACGGCCTCGAAGGTGAACTGCCCGACGCTTTCCTCGGGAAAGTGATTGATCAAGCTCTGGTTCCCAAGTTCCGGGCGGGCAATCAGGCGGCGGGTATCGAGGCATCGATTAAGATGATATCCGACCGTCTCAAGGGCCGCGCCGGCGAGGGACCGGGAAGCGACAAGTCTTCGGATTCGGTCGGCGAGGCCGCCGGTGTGATTGTCTTCCTGATAATCGTCATGGTCATCATAGCCATTTCCAGCCGCCGTCGCGGCCCGCGCGGAAAAGGGCCGGGGAGCGGCAGCGGCGGCGGAGGCGGCACGTGGCGTGCCCCAATGACCTTGCCCAAATCCACGGGAGGTCGCTCAGGGGGCAGTTCGTCTGGGGGGTTCGGAGGTTTCGGCGGCGGGCGTTCGGGCGGCGGAGGCGCGAAGGGCGGGTGGTAGTTGCGCCGGTCTGCATTCAGAGCAACCGCCGTGAGAAGATGCCCGCGAGGCCGGCATCCTTGACCCGCTGCGAGATGCGACGGATATCGGTGGTGTACAATCCCGAGTCGTACATTCGGCTGTAGTATGCGCCGCCGGCAAAGGTGTACTTGTTGAGCAGCCCCGATGGAGAGCCCAGCGACCGCTCGATACAGGCGAGCAGGTCGCCGCAGGCGATCGATGAGGGGAGGATCAAAAGCTCTTTGCCGACGGCTTTTCGCACTGCGTTATGCCCTGCCAGAGTGCCGGTGCAGATAGCCTCGGTATGCCCTACCATCAGGCCTGCCTTTTCGCCTGCGCAGAACAGGTTATCCACGCCGGTCACTTTCATTGACAGATCATGTGGAGTAATCACTGTGAACCTGATGGAATTCCCCCTGCCTCCTGCGTATGGGTCGTGGTAGAGCGCTGACTCGAAGCCGGGGATGGCCCGCAGCCGATCCATGGGGAAGAAAGGCGCCATCAGCTTCACCTGGCCTGTGTCGAGAAGGACTATGTTGTCGTAGAACTCGGGCAACGCGTACTGCTGACACGCTTTGGGCGCAGACCGGTCATCGCGGGGCATGTATCGGGGTATCGGAATCACCAGCGCGCCGCGCTCTTCCAGGTTGCGCGCGAGCCACGGGGCGAGCGATTTTTTCTGCAGTTCGCAGGAGCCGCTCATGGCCTCGAACAGGCTGCCCGACATCTCCCTCGCTCCGGCCTTTCCCGAGATGCTGGTACGCGGGCCGAAGGCTGGGCACCGCAGAGCGCACATGACACATCCGCCGCTTACGCGAGCACAGTTGCCCTGCGGCCCTGCGGTTCCTGTAGCATCGACGAAGCAGTGGGCAGGCACTCTCTGCCCGTCTGAGAGCACGAGCCGACTGATGCGCTCGCCGTCCTTCTCCACGTCCACTGCACGAGATTCGAACATCACATGGACGCCGAGGTCCGCCAGAGCCCTGCGCACTGCGGCTTCCACCCTGTTTACATCGTACAGGCTCGCATGGAAATGGCCGGGGAAGTCGACGCGCCGGTGGATTGTCACCTGATCGATCACCTCGAACAGGTAGCCGGCGCCCATCGCGGCAAGCTCTCGGGCGGCCGTAAACCGCCCATTGTTGTCCATTATGCCTCCTACCAGGCCGGTTCCGAGCAGGAGGTTGCTCTTCTCCAGAAGCACGACGTCCGCTCCGGCCTGCGCCGCAGCCGCAGCCGCAGCACACCCCGCCCACCCGCCGCCGACAATGACTACCACGGTGTTCATCTGCCCTGCTCGTGCCCCAGCTCGTCTTCGATGATCCTGGGGATAACCCGTGCCAGAATGCGCCCCGCGGTGAGCGGAGCGACCTTCCCAGGCAACCCCGGAGCCAGCTCGGCATGGATCCCGCGCTCGGCCGCGGCCACGAAATCGACGCCGCCGGGCGCCGAAGCCAGATCGATTATGCAGGCTGTGCGCCGGAGCACGTACACGAGACTTCGGTCCAGAATCAGCGTCGGCACTGTGTTGAACACGATATCCATCTGTGGGAGGCAATTGGGCAGGTCGGCGAAGTCCACGGGCATGGCGCCCATCTCGAAGAGCCTCGCTCTGCCCGAGGCCTGTCGCGCGGCTCCCCACACGTGCGCGCCCAGCCCCAGAAGCATTCTCACGAGCGTCAGGCCGGTGCGGCCGGGCCCGAGGACGAGGCAATTGCTGTTGTGTATGGTGAACGGCGTGGCCTGCATCGCCATGAGTATGGCGCCTTCGGCCGACGGGATTGAGTTGAGGATGGCCAGTTCATCATCTTCGCCTGTATCCACGATTCTGAGGCCCAAAGCGGCGCAGTCGGCCGCTAGGCCTGGCCGGACGACGCCGCTCAGCACTATGGCTGCCGGATTGGCCGCGGCCAGAAGCTCTCGAGTCACGCTCACAGGTCTTGAGGTGATCTTGACGTTTCCGCTCATATCGGTTCCCGAGAGCGGCAGTATGACGGCATCCGCCCCGGAGCAGGCGTCGCGCGCACTCGGAGCAACAATCGCCTCGCTGCGCAGACCATCTGTAGGCGTTCCGAAACAAGACACGTGCGCCCCGGAATCGATCAGGCACGACACTAGCTCCACTTCGCGGCGGTCGCCGCCCAAGATACATATGGAAAGCCCGCTCAAGTTGGCCACGCGGTCCGCCTCCTTCATACTCGCTCAAAGTAAGTGTATGACGGAGGCGCCCCCCTCAGTCGATTTGCGCGGCGAGTTCTCGCCGGGCTTCCGCAAGTATCTTCTCCGCGTCGAGCCTCGTCGGTCCTTCAGCGTAGATAGTGAACGACGGGTGCTTTGCATCAGGCAGAACCATGTACCACCCATCGCCCGCCGCCTTCCGGTAACCGTCGAATGTATCTACTCCGGGCTGATCCAGCTTGCCCAGGAGCTCTCGCATGGCCTGGCCCTTGAGCTCCCAGGGGCACGGCATCGTGTCTCGAAGCAGGTGATGCTCCGGCACTAGCTGCCCAAGCTGGGAGAGCGGCGCCGAGTCGGCCGATACCCATTCCACCAATTTGGCGGCAGCGAATATCGCGTCCATGCCGTTGTGTAGCTCGGGGAAGACAAAGCCGCCGGCAAGGTCACAGGCTATCCCCGACTTGCTGGTTCGCGCGAGGTCCGAAAGCTCGCGCGCGTGCGACTTGGCCCTATAGACTGTGGCTCCATTGCTCGTTAGAGCCTCGGTGAGCACGGTCGGGATGTAGCTGGGCGCCGTGACGCCGCGAGACGACTTCGAGCGCACGCTGAACAGCGCCATCATGTATGCAAGCTCTATGTCGGTAAGCACTCGGCCGGAATCGTCGGCCACCCACATCCGCGCTCCTTGCGGATCGACGAGGATTCCCATGTTCGCTCCGATGGTCTTGACTATCAGTCCCAGATCTTCGCGGGCGCGCTCCGACTCGCGGCGCGTCTTGGGCATCTTCGTCTCCTGCTCAATGGCGTTGAGCGAGGTCACCTCGGCGCCCATCTTTGCCAGCAGCGGGGGGAGCACGCTCCCTGTAAAGCCATGCCCGCAGTCGACTACCAGCCTGATACGGTTGGCCTTCGTCGTTTCCACGTTGATGTGAGAAAGGCATTCATCTGTGTAGATTTCCACTGCTCTCGGATAGTAGCTGATGCTTCCGACCTCGCGGGCGCTGGTGCGCCGCGGTTCCTCGCGGGCGAGCAAGGTCTCGACTTTCCGCTCGTCACCGCGTGATAGAGCGAGCCCGTCGCGGTCGAACACCTTTATATCCGCCATCTCAAAATTGTCTTCGGAAGTCTGCGTATGCACGGCATATGCATAGCCGTTGCGACATGTCATGTACGAAAGCAACGGCAGAGGCTGCCCCTGCAGATCGCAAACGGATACCCCGGCGCTGGATAGCCCTGCGACGAGCGCCCTCTTCATCATGCGCGCCGTGCGACTGGGGTCGCGGCTCACGATCACGCTGGCGCCCTTCTTCATGCTGCTGCCGATCGCGCTGCCCAGGCGTACTGCGAACTCCGGAGTGAACTCGAAGTTGACCAGGCCGGATATGGCGCCGGCATGGAACAGCTCGCGCTGCAGGCGCTGCCCCCACACTACGCTCGATGAGAGCACAACGGCCTCGTCGATGATCTTGCCCGGCCAAACGCGCACTCCGGGCTTGACCGTAACTGTGGTGTTCAGAATGGAGTCATCTGACACCACGGCCCCCTCGCTCACTCGCACACTCTCTTTGAGCACCACATTCTTGCAGATGATGGAGCCCGATACTACCGATCCTTCGCCTATGTAGGAGTTGCTGAAGATGGTGGACCTTACGACAAAGGAGTTCGCGGCGACTATGACGTTGTCGCCCACCACGCAGTACTCGCGAAGGCGGGCTCCCGGGGCGATCTCGCAGTTCTCCCCCAGCACCATGGGGCCTTTGAGGTCGGCTCGTGAACTGATCTTGGCCGATTTGGCCACCCATACACCGGGCATTACCTGCTCGCCGGGTACACTCAGTCGGACCTTGCCCGAGAGCGCGTCCACTTGAGCCCGTATGTACATTTCGATATTGCCTACATCGCACCAGTAGCCGTCAGCCACGTACCCGAACAGGGGTTGCCCCTCCCGGAGCAAGAGAGGGAAGAGGTCGCGCGAAAAATCGAAGTCCTGCCCCGGCGGTATGAACTTAAGCACTTCTGGCTCGAGGATGTAGATCCCGGTGTTTATGGTGTCGGAGAACACCTCCGACCAGCCCGGCTTTTCCAGGAAACGCTGAATGCGACCGCTCTTGTCGGTGATGACCACACCATATTCCAGGGGATTATCTATCTTGGTGAGCAGGATGGTGGCGATGGCGCCTTGCCGTCGGTGGAATTCCAGCGCCTTTGTGAGGTCGAAATCGGTCAAGAGGTCGCCGGAGATCACTATGAAAGTCTCGTCGAAGTGCTGCTCTAGGTTCTTCACTCCGCCCGCGGTGCCGGGCAACTTCTCCTCCACTTTGAACTTGACAGAAAGACCTTGCGCCGAGCCGTCGCCGAAGTACGACTCAATCTGGTCAGCTAGGTAGTACAGGTTAGAGTAGACATCGCGCACCCCGTGCTCCTTGAGCAGGAGAAGTATGTGCTCCATGATGGGTCGGTTGGCTATGGAGATCATGGGCTTGGGCCGCGTGGCGGTGATCGGTCGAAGACGGGTTCCTTCGCCCGCCCCGAGAAGCATTGCTTTCATGGCTTCAGATCCTCCCTTGCTCTGCTCCACTTGTCTGTGCATTTCGACGGGAACCGGTGGTTGTCCTCTGCCCCGAGTGCGCTCAGTGTGCTGCGCGAGGCGAGGGTGTGCAGGCCGACCGGGCGGATGCAGGGATATTCGTCGCATGCGTAGAAGAGAAATGGGTCAGTCCGTGGCCCGAGTAGCAGGGGGAGGAGCTTTCTATGCAGGATGTGCAGAGCCGTCCGGACTCCAGAGGCATCGACATACAGAAGGTCGGCGTGAAGAACGTACATCTTCCGCTGCAGATTGCCACCAAGGAAGGCGGCTGGCAGTCTGTGCTGGGGAACGCCTCACTTTCAGTGGAGCTTCCCATGCAGTTTAAGGGCACTCACATGAGCAGGTTCATAGAAGTGCTGCTGTCGTGGAGCCAGAAGCCGATATCGAATGTGTCTATAACGTCTATACTGAAGGAGACATGCGAGGCTCTATCGGCCACCAAGGCGCACATCTCCATACGGTTCAAGTATTTCGTGCCTAAGAGTGCGCCGGTGAGCGGCAAGGAGAGCATCCTCGACTACAACTGCGAGTTCAGCGGGGCGGTGGACGGCTCGCGCCATACCTTCATCATGGGGGTTGAGGTGCCGGTCACCTCGTGCTGCCCGTGCAGCAAGGAGATCTCGTCTTTTGGGGCCCACAACCAGCGCACAATGATCCGGGCGCGCGTTCGCTTCAGCGCCGCAGGGTTTCTGTGGCTCGAGGATCTCATAGCGCTTCTGGAGGGCCAAGGCAGCTGCGAGATATATCCGCTGCTCAAGCGGGAGGACGAGAAGTTCGTCACCGAAGCGGCCTACGCCAACCCCAAGTTCGTCGAAGACATATTGCGAGACGTGGTCATATCGCTCAGGGCCGAACCGCGTGTGCGCTGGTTTGAGGTGGAGTGCGAGAGCCATGAGTCGATCCACAACCATTCGGCCTTTGCCTGCCACGTCGAAGAGAAGAGGACGGTGTAACCGCCGGTGCCGGTGCTGGAATTAGGTTCAGTCACTAAGTACTTCGGGTCTGACCTGGTGCTCAGCGGGATCAACGTCTCCGTAGAAGAGCGTGACCACATAGGCCTGGTGGGGCGGAATGGCACAGGCAAGACCACTCTGCTTCGGATCATGGCCCAAGCCCTAGACTACGATTCCGGTTCTGTGACGTGGGCACCGGGCCGAACAGTGGGGTATCTCGCCCAGGGAATCGGGTACAACTCCGGCAACACATTGTACGAAGAGATGAGAGGCGCTTTTGCCCGCGCGTTCGCTGTCGCCGATGAAATGCGCGAGTTGGAGCGCCAGATGGCCGACCCCAAGATGGCTGACCCCGGGGTCGCCGGATCCGAGCGACTTCTGGATAGGGTCATGCAGCGGTACTCCAGGCTCTCCACTGAGTTCGAGATGTGCGGGGGCTACGACTACGACGTGCGCATCAGAACAACCCTTTTTGGGCTGGGCTTTCGCGAAGACGATCTGGGCCGCGTGATCGACACTCTGAGCGGGGGCCAGAAGGTCCGCGTTGCGCTGGCGCGCATGCTCTGTTTGGCCCCGGATATCCTCCTGCTCGATGAGCCCACTAACCATCTGGACGTGGATGCGTGCGAGTGGCTCGAGGGCTATCTTCGTTCATTTGCCGGTGCGTTCGTTGTCGTGTCGCACGACCGCTATTTCCTGGATGCCACTACCAACAGGACATGGGATCTTGACGGTCGGACGGTGACCGAATACCCCGGCAACTACACGTTCTTCGTTGCACAGAAGGAACTGGCTCGTGAGCGCCAGGCGGAGGAGTACGAGCGCCAGCAGGAGCTGATTCACAGGCTCGAAGAGTATGTGCGCCGCTATAAGGCGGGCAACCGTACGACAATGGCTCAGAGCAGGGAGAAGATGCTTGCGCGAATACAGCGCATCGAGAAACCCACGCAGAGTGCGTCTATGAAGCTCGGCTTCGGCCGATCGGCGCGCACCGGTCGGCTCGCCGTGGTGGTCGACAGGGTATCCAAAGCTTTTGGTGAGCGCCGCCTGTTCGATCGACTGGAACTGGCTGTGGAACGAGGCGAGCGCCTGGGGATAGTAGGCCCCAATGGCTCGGGCAAGACCACTCTGCTCAGGATCATCGCCGGCGACATTTTGCCTGATGAAGGCCACGTAGCTCTGGGAGAGAACGTGTCGGTGGGGGTGTTCTGGCAGGACCTTAGGGGACTGAACGAGGAGTCGACGGTGCTCGACGAAGTATACATGATGCGCGACTGGACCTTGGGCGAGGCGCGCAGTTGCCTCGCGCGTTTTCTGTTCCGAGGCGACGACGTGTTCAAGCGTGTGAGCGTGCTGTCGGGCGGAGAGCGCAACCGACTGGCGCTCGCCAAACTGATCCTGTCGGCGCCCAATGTGTTGCTGCTGGACGAACCCACGAATCACCTCGACATAGAATCACGGCATGCTCTGGACCAAGCGGTATCCGAGTTCGATGGGACTGTCATATGCGCAAGCCACGACCGGTATTTCCTCGACCAGGTGGCTACTGCGATCCTGGAGATCGCAGAGGGCCGGTGGCGGCTGTATGACGGCAACTACAGCTACTACCGTGAGAAGAAGGCTGCCGAGATGGCCGAAGATGCCGCGTCGGAGGCTGCTCCGGTCGCGGCAGCGACGCGTGCCACCACGCCCAGAGGAGGCGCGTCCAGGGCGCAGAGCAGGACGCGGGATGCCTCACGCGAGGCCGTGCGTCAGGCAGGCCTGATAGAGGCGGAGATCGAACAGGCCGAGGCCCGCCTGGCCGCAGTAGAAGAGCTTCTGGCGTCAGAGGGTCTTTACTCCGATGGCGAGCGGGCTCGAGAAGTCGTAACTCGGCATCGTGCGATCATGAAGGAACTTGAGAAGCTATATGATGCTTGGGAAGCAGCCCTTTGCGAGGCAGACACGACGGGGGGATGTGAGGATTGAGTCTGAGAGTCAGCGCCTGTACCGAAGCGTGCCGGGCAGCTGTCGATCGTGCTGAGGCGCTCGGGGTGTACGCTGTGATCAGGTTACAGGACAAGGTTGAGCGGGCGATAGGCGTTGTGAACGGCCGCACCGACCTAAAAAGCGTAGAAGAGGTGTCTGGCGTCGGAGTCCAGGTTTTCACCGAGGATTGGCTGTCTGGCTTCGCGTCGAGCGACATTGTCACCCCAGGCTCGCTGGTGGACCTGGTGGAGTCGGCGGCCCGGCTGGCTCGCGAATCCAGGGCGCACGGGCCCGAACCCGCCGAGGGCATTGCGCGGGTTCGTCCGCTCGTCGCTCACGTGGAGCGTGCAGTCTCCATGGGTATGGACGCAATCGGCCATGACGAAGAAAGCGGGCTTGTAGCGGGCATCTGCAGGATGACGATGGAGATTGACTCGCGCTTGGCGGTTCGCACCTTCTATCGGATAGTCGATGAAGAGTGGCGAATAGTGCGTAGCGACGGCGGCGACGTCATGTTCTCGATGCCGCGCGCTGCGGTGATGAACATGATCACGGCCAGAAGCGATGGTCAGGCAGCGAGCGTCAATGCTTCGCTGTCAGGAGAGGACGCCTCGGTGATCGCATCGCCTGAGGGCCGCCTGCGCCTGCACAAGCGGACCGCCAAGGCAGCCCGCACCGCCCTAGCCCTGCTCGGCGCTCCAAGGGCGCGGGCCGGTTCCTACCGGATAGTGATAGACTACGCTCTGGCGAAGGGCCTCGCCCATGAGGCTTTCGGACACGCTGCCGAGTCCGACTGTATGGAGACTTCGATTCTGGCCCGTGAAGGCAGGCTCCGCGCCGGCGAGCGGGTTGCAGCAGATATTGTCACCATAGTCGATGGACCGCTTGAGGGAGACTACGCGTACCAGCCCATATCGGCCAATGGGGTTATGCGCGAAACGGTCGAGATCGTCAAAGGCGGCGTTCTCATGCGTGCGCTTGCAGACGTATTTTCCGCCCAGCAAGCTGGAGTGCCCGTGACCGGCGCGGGAAGGGCCGAGAGCTTCCGCCATGTTCCGGTTCCCAGGATGTCCAACATACGGATCACTGTCGACGACCCTCTCCCGATGGATCTGGCATTCGAAGATGTCACGCCGCAAGATGTGCGCGACTGCTTGGCGCGTGCAGGATTGCTGTTGGAGGGTGCACCTGTCCTATACCTGTCAGGCTACAAGGGCGGCCAAGTCAACCCCGCCAAGGGCGATTTCGTGTTCAACTGCTCCGCCATATACGAGCTTACGCCCAACGATATTCGTCTGTGCCAGCCTGCCATATTCAGCGGTAAGGTTCTGTCGGCTCTCGGCTCGATTATCGCCGGCATAGGTCTACCAATACTCGACGCCATGGGCACGTGCGGCAAGGCGGGGCAGGGCGTGCCGTCGAGCGGAGGCGGGAACATGTTCCTGGTCATCGACGCGAACGAAGAGATAACGATCGGGGGAGTATGACATGTCCGCTGCAGTCGAAACCGCCGAAGCTCTCGCGAGCAGGCTCGGCGAGGCCCGCGGGTGGAGGCTCGTCGTGAATTCAGTCTGTTCAGTCGATGTGGGGATGGACGACAGCAAGCTGTGCGGCCACTATCGTCCGGCCCGCATGGCCCGCGAGATTGCAGGAAGTGTCTTCATCATATGGGAAGACGGCATGGTCAGTCGCGGCAGGATCGACAGCAAGACCTTAAGCAGGCTGCCGCGCGACATCGAACTCTGGCGATCGCTGGCCTACCGCGATGACGATGCTGCCCACATTGCTCCACTGATGCCTCCCACACAAGTCGAGCTGTTCGACCCGAGGGTGGCCGACATCGTCAGGGACGATGCAGGCCCTGTGTTCGACGCTGTGTCAGAGATAGCCGCGACGGCCCGCGAAGGCGGCGCTGATATGGTCGATGCAGGAGTGGGCTGCTCCACAGTTGAAACCGTCATAGCCACCTCTAGTGGACTGTGGGTGAAATACCCGGAGACTAACACATGGTGCTCGTGGAGCATCGACAAGACTATGAGCGGAATCAGGCTGGGAAGGTACAGAGAGACACTGTCTGGGCTCGCCCGTGCCGTCTCTGTGACCGGCCGATTCGCCTTGGCGGCGAAAGCGCGCGTGAAGGTAGATGCACGCGGCATGCGTGTTCTACTGACGCCCAGAGTAGTTGAGTCTTTCATCGGCCACTATGTCCTGCACAACATGGCCGGCGAGAATGTCGCGGAAGGTCGATCTAGGTATTCACTGGAGCAGTTCCGCGAGGGCGCGCACGTTTTCCGCGATGACTTGAGCCTGACGATCGACACGGCAGTGCCCATGGGCCCGGGCTCCTATCTGTGCACATCTGAGGGTGTCCCGTCGGGTCGGCTGGCGCTGATCGAAGATGGTCAACTGGCCTCGCCCATTCTCAACACGAAGTACGCAACGCGCTGCAAGATGGCCGCCACGCCGATCCCGGCGAGCGGAATGCCTCCGGGCCATGCAGGGTTGACGCTGAGGGCCCACAACATGGAGAACTGGGCTGAGCTTCTTTCCGGCGCCGACGACGTGATACTAGTCGATAGCGTGCTGGGCATGCATACTCAGGATCCAACCGCGGGCAACTTCTCGCTGGCTGTTCCGGACGGGATTGTAGTGCGTGCGGGGCAGTTCGCGGGGGCTGCCAAGGTGGTCATATCGGGGAATTTCTTCAGTGTCATCAATGAGGCCGATACAAGGTTCGCGCTGAGCGAGGCTGATCCCAACCCCGGAATCGAGCTCGCCTGTCATGTGGAGAGCTGACGCCTAAGGTCGGCGAAGGGTAAGTGCATGCAGCTTGAAGCGGATAGTGGAGGTGTAAGTGTATGAGGCTTGCGATAATCGGCGGGACAGGGGTATATGACCCGGCCATTCTGGGTAGCGTCAGGGAGGCGGTTGTGCAGACTCCTTACGGGCCGGCGGGCATGAAGATCGGAAAGTACCACGGGCAGGAGATAGCATTCGTGGCCAGGCACGGA
>Ga0255344_1004327_pt1 | contig 14589 bp, 10 predicted proteins | sample wastewater_treat_5_FD_192414 | JGI IMG/M metagenome (GOLD analysis project Ga0255344, IMG submission 192414) | Wastewater microbial communities from Lulu Island WWTP, Vancouver, Canada - plant18 | ecosystem: Engineered > WWTP > Wastewater > Unclassified | place: Canada: Vancouver, British... | reverse complement strand
AGACCGCAAGGGCTTTTTCAGTTTTGAAGATATGATAGCGGATGTTTTATGTTGATTCCTTTTCTCAAAATGCACGCTCAAGGTAACGATTTTGTTATTCTGGATTTCTTTGCTCCGGGGTCATTTTCCTGGGCAAAGCTGGATTTTTCTTCTGTGGCGGAAGAACTTTGCAAACCGCATTTTGGCATTGGAGCGGATGGCTTGGTTTTGCTTTTGCCCAATGCTTCCTGCGATGCCCAAATGTTTATTTATAATGCCGACGGCACAACAGCTGAAATGTGCGGTTCTGCTTTACGCTGTGTAACCTGGATTTTGCACCAAAAAACAGGAAAGAAGGAATTTAGCATCCAAACGGAGGCGGGTCTTAAAACCTGTTATATAAATGAGGATAACACAGTAACCGTTAATCTCGGAATACCTTCAATGCTGAAACACAGCTATCAGGCAGAGGGTTTTACCGGAGATTTAGTAAATATTGGCAATCAGCATTTTATTGTTTGGGTCAATTCTTTGCAAGATGATCCCCATTTTCAATATGGTTCGGCTTTAGAGCATCATAAAGGTTTTAAGCAAACAGTGAATGTGCACTTTGCTGTTTTGATGAATAGAAAGACAGCAGCAATTAAAATTTGGGAAAAAGGTTGCGGAGCAACTCTTGCTTGTGGAACAGGTGCCGCTGCTACAGTTTTTAGTGGCATTACGAATGGCTTATTGGATAACGAAGTGGAGGTCTTTATGCCCGGCGGAATAGTTAAAATCGTCGCTTCCGAAAAGGGCTATTTACTAAGCGGAGAAGTTTGCCGGTCATTTGAAGGAGTTTACAATTGGAAAATTTAGGCAAGTATTTTCTGGAATTGCGTTTACAGCGTGGATACAACTATCAGGATATCTGGAAGGAACTGCGTTTTCCGGAAAACCAGATTAAGGCAATTGAAGAAAATCGCTTTGCTGAACTTGGTCCTTATGGAATTGCCAAAGCAGTGGTTTATAACTATGCCCGCTTTCTGGAAGCTGATTTAGATGCTGTAATGAATGCTTTTTCCTATATAATGCCGGAAAACGCAAAACCCGAATTTAAACCTGCTACTCCTGTGAAAGAAAAAAAGATTATGCTCTCCACTAATTTTATGTGGCTGATTGGTATTTTGCTGATTATTATTATCCTTGGCTCCATTTTGTGGTATGCCTATAATCAAAACTGGTTGAAAATGCCCAATTTTTTTGCCTCTAATAAGCCCGATTCCACCGCTGTTATTATCCAAGAAGATAAAGAAGAAACAAAACCGGATACTTTGCGTCAACGCTTGCGGGCAATTAGCGAATCCATTCCCCAAACGAATAGTGTTCCAACTCCGAAATCGGAGATAAAGACCGTTCCACCGGATACAACTGATTATATTGGCAATATTTTAGGCGATAGCCCGGTCAATGTGCCTATCCATTAACTGGTTGGCTCTCACAGATTTTAAGGATAACACAGATAAAAATGAATAATGAATTTAGCGAAATAGTGAAATGGCGAGATTGATTTTTTTTACAAAGAGAGAAAGAGAAAAAGAGAATAAATTGAGAATGGAGAATGGAGAATGGATTTAGTGAGATGGAGAGATGGCGAGATTGATTTTTTTACAAAGAGAGAAAGAGAAAAAGAGAATAAATTGAGAATGGAGAATGGAGAATGGATTTAGTGAGATGGAGAGATGGCGAGACAGGTGCAAAATAAAAAGTGCTTTTCCTAAAATTCTGATTATAATTATAATATGTAATAATAGAGACAACTCTGGAGGATAAAATGATAGCAATTTATTTGATAGTCCCTTTGCTGCTATTTCTATGTCTATTGACAGCAGATAAAAAGGAAAATTACGGTTCCATCTATGGTTCTATTACCGAGGCGGGAAAAAATAAATTAGCTATTTTTCCATATTTTCATTATTAAAAAGGGGGGTAGGGAAAAAATGACTTGACACGAATTGACAAAGTGGAAATAATGTAATTATATATTTTCTTAACATAGATTGTGAGAAACGAGGGATATTAGATGCCCTCAACTAAACAGAGAAACAATAAGTTGGAATTAGCAACAACAATTGTGTCTCAATATTGTTAGTGGTAAAAAACAAGGATATTTACAAAGAAGTAAGTTCCTAAAGAGGAACTTGGAGGTTAAGTTATGAAGATTATTTTAAGTCGTAAGGGTTTTGACGCAAGCTATGGTGGCTTCCCAAGCCCGGTATTTGAAAACGGGAAGATGATTTCTCTTCCTATACCCACAATTGACAAACAGGAAGCATCCATCACCTATGATGATCTCAACCCTCTGGGTGTGAATCTTGGATCATTGTTTAAAAAACTTGGAAAAGAACCCAAGATTTATAACAAAGTAGCAAAATATGTCCATTTAGATCCTGATCTATATCAGGACTCCCTTAAGCCCAACAATAAATTTAGAGCTCGCCTGGACGGGTGGAGGGGTCTGTTCGGAACAAATATGGCTGCTGCTGGAAAGCTCAATGACAAGGATACCGGAGTCAATCCTGGAGACATATTTCTGTTCTTTGGTTGGTTTAACAATGTCATAAATAAGCAAGGGAAATTTGCCTTTGAACCAAACAGCGATGGATTCCACCAGATTTGGGGTTGGCTGCAGATAGATAGAATAATTCATCTTGATCATGATAAGGACTTAAAATCAGTACCGAATTGGGCTAAGTACCATCCCCACTGCTTTCATCCGGAATGGAAACCTAATGTCTTGTTCGTTGCCAAACAAAAACTTAGCTTGGAAGGATATAACACGGACGGTATCAATGGCTACGGAGTGATCACGCAATTTAATGAACTTGCCACCCTCACCGAGATGAACCTTCAAAAGAATAACTATTATTACAATAAATTCCAACGTCAAATAGGAAAACCCCCATCCCCCAACGAGGACATCAAGAAGAGTTTGTGGCGGTTACCTTTATGGTTTTACCACGATGACATTACTAAGCGTTTGGGCTATCATAACAAAGATAACAAGAACACCAAAGCCAGATGGAATAAAGACGAAAATTACTCCTATCTGAGAAGTACTTCACCGGGTCAGGAATTTATCCTTGATCTTCAGCATTATCCGGAATGCGCAAAGCAGTGGGTATTAGATATAATAAAATGTGGTAGTAAATGCTCTTAATACTTATACACACTATTCTATCAGGTTTATTTGGCTTCTTATGAAACATTGAAAACAAGCAAAGGAGGAAATCATGCTGTTATCTCACTTGACCTCTACAGCAAGACTATTAATATTTATAATTGTATTTCTATTTCTATTAGGAATGCCATTACTGTATGGTCAAACATCCTTCACTATACTGGATTTAGGGCTAGGCTTGGGCTTAGATAAAGCATCTGCCGATTATGATAATGACGGAGACAATGATTTACTTACATGTAATGGGCTTTACAGAAATGATTCTGGTAATTTTTCATTAGTAAGCGGAACAGGATTACCAACAATGCCCGTTGGAACTTTGGTTCGATGGATTGATTTCAATAATGATGGTCACCTTGATTTGTATGTAAACTTAAGCTCGAATGTCATATACATCAATAACGGCCAAGGAGTGTTCAGTATGATGAACGTAGGACTACCGAACTTAGGATGTAGCGATGCGGAATTTGCTGATTATGATAACGATGATGATTTAGATGTGATCCTAGTTGGCACTTATTACAATACTAAGATTTACGAAAATGTAAATGGTATGTATGTGTATGTTAATTACGGTATTGATAATCCTTATGCAGGAGGATGTGATTGGGGTGACTATGACAATGATGGAGATCTTGATTTCGTACTGACTGGCAGAATGGGAAACATGAGAATTTATCGTAATGATACCTCACAATCAGGGATTAGATCATTCAACAATGTACTTAACTTTCAAATGCTTGAAGGCTCGGATGTTGAATGGGGTGACTATGACTGTGACGGAGACCTTGATATTCTTGTGATTGGAGAGGTTGGTGATTACAGTTCAAATTATACCTGGGTTTATCGAAATGATAACGGGACTTTCACAAACATTAATGCACCGTTAGTGGGCGCAAATTATGGCAATGTAGATTGGCTCGATTTAGACAACGATGGTGATCTTGATATTATTGCAGGAGGATTACAAAACGAAGCAGCTAATCCTGATGTGCCATATAGCGCTATATATATTAACAACAATGGCTTATATTCTGTGTTAATGGATTTTCCTTATCAGCATTTAGGTATATCTACTTTTGATTATGACTCTGATGGTGATATAGATGTTTATCTAACATATAATTGGTATAATCCACCGAGCTCTTGGCCATATTCTAGTATTATGCTCCGCAATGAGTTTGTACCACCAGGACCACCTGAAATCATAAATGTGATTGAACCCGTTGTGATGAATATGAACGATCCTATTCTAACAATTGTGTTATCGGATTACTTCGCAGATAATGGATCAGCTCTTGTATACAGCTACAGCGGGAACCAGAACATCTCCTGCAATATTATTGAAAATGCACAACTCACATTAGTTCTCTCCCTGAATTGGTACGGAAGTGAATACATAACAGTTAGAGCTACAAATCAATGGAATTATTACGTTGAACAAACGTTTAAAGTCACCGTTATCCAGACCTGGCAAACAACCGAGGATTTCAACCACGCTGGTGACCTTCCAGCCAATTGGACAACTCAGCATAGCGGGACAACAGACTTTCCTTGGCAACCGGTGCTGATCGAAGCAGAAGATTATGCCATGAAAACCACGGCAAATACGGGTAGAACAGCCAATGAACGCTTATTCTCACCAACTTACAATCTAAGTAACTACAAAGACATCGTGGTTTCCTTCGATACCGGTTTTTTGCCTTATGGAACTGGCAGTGGCACCTTTGCCTACACTCTGAATAATGTAACCTATACCGTGGTGGAAACCTTCAGCGCTTCCACCGGCTGTGTGAAGACTTATACAATTCCCAATCTGGATGCAAAACCCTCGGTCAAGTTCCGTTGGTTGTATGCCAATAGCAATACCAATACGGGACAGGAAAACTATTGGATAGTTGATGATTTCAGCATCTTTGGCATTGTGAGTGATACCCAATCACCTATCGCAGTTAACGGTCTTGCACTTGTTTCCCAGTCCTTAAATTCAGCCAGTATGTCATGGCAATCCAGCTCTGATCTTTATTTTGGTAGATATGAACTTTATGTCTCAACTGATGAGCAAGTTAGCACTACTGATCAACTATGGTCTACAGATCAAGACCCCGCTCTGTACAATGTTGGCAATACGACAACCACAATCACTGGCTTGGCTACTGGGGATTACTGGATTGCCATCCGTGCAGTTGATCAGAGTAATAACGCCTCGGCGCTGTCTGATCCTTTGTTTGTGCATATCGATGGAGAAGCACCAGTTTTCAGTAATCCAATTCCTGACTCGCAGCCAGGACCTTTATGGACAAATTCCAGAATAGTGAATATTGGTTGCAGCATAAGTGATTACAGCACGATAAATCCTAATAACCTATTTTATCGTATTGATGCTAATGGCAATGGCTTATACGATGAATCTGAACCTTGGGTAAATGTACCCCAATCTGCTATAGCCACAGGTAGAGATGCTCTTAACATACTTCTGGAAGTGATTTATGCTGCGGATGGAATCTTGGCTTTTGAATTTAAAGCAACCGACTTCTATGGAAACACCGGCTATAGTGGTCAAAACGCACAGGAAGGCATTACTGATGATTGGGTGGTAAGGATAGACGCCCTGGCTCCCGTTTTCAGTTCAGCCATTCCCATCAATCAGCCGGAACCGGATTGGCTTCAAACCCAGGCTGTTCAGATTGGCTGTTCAATTGAGGACATGAACCTGATCCAAACCATAGAATACCGCCTTGACAGCAATGGCAACGGCAGTTATGATCCAGAAGAAGCCTGGCAAAGCTTCACTCCATCCAGAAGCATAAATCGTAACCTCTTGTTGGTGGAAGTTCCGGTGGAATTTGCAGTGGATGGGGTGTGCTCCTTTGAATTCAAAGCCACCGATATGTTGGGTAATGTTTCTTATAGTGGTTTTGACAGCCAGGAAGGGATACAGGATGACTGGGTGGTACGTATGGATACCACAGCCCCAATCTTCATTGATCCCATTCCGGCTAACCAACCCAATCCGATTTGGGATACTCAGTTGGAAGTGCAAATTGGCGCTACGATATATGATTATAACGATATAGATCAAAGTTCAGTTATGTACCGGATCGATCTGAACCGCAATGGCAGCTATGACCTTGAGGAAGAATGGATGACATTAATGCTTAGGGCAGGATCACTTAGAAACAGCATCCTTGCCTCAACAACGATAAATGTCCCCACCGACGGAGTGTATGCCTTTGAATTCAGAGCTGCAGATTCATTTGGAAACGTTGGCTATAGCGGACAGAGTGCAACTAATGGAATTGAAGATGACTGGATGATAAAGGTAGATACAAATCCGCCTTTCTTCTGCTTACCAATTCCTGGAGATCAGCCATTACCACTATGGTCTAACAACTATTCTGTTACTATTGGAGCAACTATACTTGACTCCATCGCTATCGATATGAACAGTGTCCAGTATCGCTATGATCAAAACCAGAATGGGGTTTACGATCCTGAAGAGAATTGGCAAAACATCACACCACAACGAAGTAGAACTTCAAGAAGTATCCAAGTCCCAATTGAAGTTAATCTTGAGCTGAGTTCTGATGGAATATATAAGTATGAATTCAGGGCTTCTGATCCCAATGGGGTGACAGGGTTTAGCGGAATATCTCATTTGCAAGGGATTGTTGATGACTGGATTTTCAGAATAGATACTATAGCTCCTGCTGAAATAACAAACTTCTTTGCTCAGGAGATCACAGATACAAGCGTACAGCTAACTTGGGCAGCATCTGCTGACACTAACTTTCTAGGTTACCGTATCCACTATTCTACCTCGCCTGAGGTGAGTATCGCTGATCCTTGTTGGGATTGGAATAACGATCCCATCTTAGGGTTCGCTGGTTCGAATTTAGTGTCCGCTGTGGTAACGGGTTTAAATCCTGCCACTCGTTATTATTTCATACTTTTAGCAACCGATGAAGTGGGCTGGGTTACCCAATTCCCACAGGTTATTACAGCTATGACAAACTCTTCAGCCGAACCTATGGCTCCCGCAAATCTTACTATCTCAATTGTAAATGGGCTCTTGATCCTGGATTGGGATGATGTAACCCAGGACATCTTGGGAAATCCAATTGTACCAAGTTGTTATGAGGTGTTTGTGGGTGATAACCCTGAGTTTATCTGTAATTTCGATTCCCTGATTAGCACTGTAAATGAATCATATCTGGAGCTTGAGGACATTGTTGAATATGCGGATCGCTTGTTTTTCAAAGTGATAGCTCTAACAGGTATGATAAGAACTACCAAGTAAATATAGTAGATACAAATCAAGGCTCAGGATAAAAGCTGGGCCTGTTTTTATATTTAGTAAACATCAGCCATCGTATTGCACTTCCAATTAAACAGTGGAAACGGAGTTTTCGCTCCGGAAACACTAACAAGATTCATCTTTGATTCGTATTCGTTCTAACCGTCTTTGATGCCGTGTGCCAAGGGCTTTGAGGTATTCACGGGCATCATAAAAATTATTATAGCTGGTCTATTGCCACAAGGTTATATATCATTGCAATTGAAAAAGATGAGGGAAAACCGGATAAGTTCTATACAGTTTATTTCTATACGCGACTGGTTAGAGCAAGGTAGCCCTTTTTTTGAAAAAGATGTTTTGAGAGTAAAGAAAAAAAGTATCCCCATTTTTAATAAGTTCAGTTACTAAAGAAGAAGGAATATACCGTTTCTACAATTCATCAGGAATTTGCCACTGTAAAAAAATTCCGAATAAGAAAGCCCCATAGTTTATGGACATAGTCAGCAACTAAGGTGCTGAATAAAAATCGTCTAAAAAAAAGGTACGCATTAAGTTCGTTAGCAAACTTCGGTTAATTTGCCAAGCAAGAATTGGTTAGTTCATTTTTCCCCGAACTTTAAAATTTGGAATCGATATTATGTCTTATCCTAATATATTTACCTGTCATCGGGTATTTTCTATTTTAGTATAAACTGCATCTCAGATTCGGGCACCGCTTTTCGCCCTAAGTTGAGAGCATAAATCAAGTGTTTATCTAACCTTAATCAAGCGTTAATAATTAACGCTTGATTAAGGGATGTTAAACGGTAGATTGAGGGTTTTGGGTAAGGAATATAGGAGACAACAATAGTAGGATGTTATTTTCTGTTTTAACTCACAATTTTTTCGGTTTGGAAACCAGTTAAAGAGCGGTTGGAAGGGGGTGTGCTTTTTGTTTTAACTCACAATTTTTCGGTTTGGAAACCAGCTAAAAAGGGGTTGTAAGTGAAAAAATGTGTGGGATGTGGTTTCATTGAAGGCAGGTGAAAATTGTAAGTCAAAACTTCCCCGCCGGTTGCACTTTCTGTTTTAACTCACAATTTTTCGGTTTGGAAACCAGTTACAGAGCGGTTGGAAGTGAAAAAGATGGTGGGGTGTGGTTTCATTGAAGGCAGGTGAAAATTGTAAGTCAAAACTTCCCCGCCGGTTGCACTTTTTGTTTTAACTCACAATTTTTCGGTTTGGAAACCAGTTACAGAGCGGTTGTAAGTGAAAAAGATGGTGGGGTGTAGGAACATTGAAGGCAGGTGAAAATTGTAAGTCAAAAACGTCCCCGCCGGTTGCCCTTTCTGTTTTGACTCTAAACCGATTCTTTTTGTGGTTGCAACTATATGCAGAAGCAACAGGAAATTTATCCTTTGTCCGATACTGTCAAAGCTGAAGCTCGGTTTAGAGTTAACCGAACTTTACCAAATTGCATTTTTTTTCATCGAAAAAAGAGCTCTTTTTGCCTATAAGTATGGAAAGTTGAATTTAATATCTTCTTAATTATCAATATGATGGCATTTTGGTAATTTAGTCAAAAAGGGGCAAAATTGGCGAATGTAGTGCCCATAAGAATTAAAATAAATATTGACATAATCCGGCTACATTTAGAATAGGCACCATGTATATAAGAAAAGTTATTAAACAGAACAAAGGATCGAGCCAGAAATACACTGAATACCGGTTAGTTCGGAGTCAGCGTGTTGGTAAGAAAGTATCTCAACATACTATTATAACGATGCAAGATATTAAACTTCCGAAGCATCAATGGATGGATTTAGCTGTAGCTATCGAGGCGCGGATTAGAGGACAGCAGGTCTTGTTTATAGAGCCAAATGTTCAGAAAGAAGCAGAACGTTGGTATAATACTTTTGTAAACACTAAAGCCAGGAAGTCAGTGGTAATTATAGGAGAAAAAAAGGATTATGAAAATATCAGTATCAGCAGTGTAGCGAATCATCATCCGCGCACTATTGGAGCTGAGTATATAGCTCTGAATATGTTTCTGGAACTAGGTTTTGAGGATATTTTCCGAAGTTTGGGATTCCCTCAGAACCAGATAGATGAAGCAGCACTTTCCATTATTGGTAGGGTGGTAGAACCTGGAAGTGAAAATGCAACGTTTACATGGGCCAGGAACCAAACCGGGTTAGATACATTGTTGAACACTGATTTCAGCAAATTATCCCATAATGCCTTATATCGGATAACTGACACCATCTACAAAAATAAAGAATATATAGAGCAACAGCTCCGGCAGAAAGAATGCACAATTTTCAACCTCAAAGAGAGTATTATTCTCTATGATCTAACCAATACTTATCTGGAAGGGATGGCAAAAGGCATACCCAAAGCCAGGTTTGGTTATTCCAAAGAAAAACGTTATGATTGCCGTTTATTGACTTTAGGGCTAGTTATAGATGAGTTAGGTTTTCCCAAAAGGAGCAAGGTAATGGAAGGTTCAATAAGCGAATGTAAGACCTTAAAGCAGATGCTGACATATTTGAAAGATCCTCAAGAAACCAAACCAATAACAGTTGTAATTGACGCCGGAATAAGCAGTGAAGAAAACCTGCAGTATCTCAGAGAGCATGGCTATGATTATATCTGTGTAGCACGCAACAAACCAATAGATTATGAGCAGCTAGATGCTTCTCAGTTTGTGGCAATTCCCAATAAGGGTAAAACAGACATTTACTCTCAGATATTTAAAACTGAAAAGGAAAGCATTCTCTACTGTCAAAGTGCCAAAATGGAGGAGAAAGAAAAAGCTATTCAAGAAAAATTCTGTTCCCGTTTTGAGGCAGAATTGGAGAAGATTAATAATTCTCTTACCACCAAACACGGAAAACGAAAGTATAGTTATGTTCAGGAAAGAGTAATTCGTCTTAAAGAGCGTTTCAAATCGGTTAGCGCTTTCTATACTATAAACATTCTTCAAGATGATGATAAAGCTACTGAGATTATCTATAATTGCGAGTTTCAGGACGAGCTCGATGTGAAGTACTCAGGTTCCTATTGCTTGCGTACCAGCCATCTGAATCTTAGTAATGATGAAATCTGGTCTATATATATGATGTTGAATGCTATAGAATCTGCTTTCCGAACTATGAAATCTGAACTGCAGTTGAGACCAGTACGCCATCAGAAAGAAAAAAGGGTAGAAGCTCATCTCTTTATCACAGTTCTTGCATACCACATAGTTAATGCTATCCGGTATAGATTGAAAGAAAATGGTATCAACTCATCTTGGAATACTATCCGCAAAATAATGCGTAATCATCTAATTATCCAAACAAGTATGCAAAACAAGAAAGGAGATACTATCACTATCCTGAATATTACAATACCTGAAGACATCCATCTTGAAATCTATGAAGCCCTTAATCTAAATCCAAATCCTATCCCGAGAAAAGTATCTAAACTTAAACTTGTGTAGTGCCCATAAAATAGCTATGTCATTGTAGGACAGGTATATAACTACTTGATTTGGTAAAGTTCGGTTAAAACAAAAATTTGCCTTGAAGTCGCTATTTCTGAACAGTTCCAACCCAACTCTGCGAATGTGAAAAAAATACCTTCTTTCACGATTGTGGAATTTGAGGATTGGTTTGGCTTGGTTGCCAGTGTGCAGGTTCTTGTTTTAACTCACAATTTTTCGGTTTGGAAACCAGTTACAGAGCGGTTGGAAAGGTGTGGGCTTAGAGCTGAGGGCTTAGGGCGTAGGGAACAGGGTTTTTCAGCCATTTTGGTCTTTCAACCCTCTAAACTTTCTCAGCATAATAAACCTTTTTATCCTAGGGGTTGACGAGGACGTCAACCTTCCGATGTCGCCCTAAAGAGCTTTAAGATATCTCAACCCTCTAAACTTTCTCAACATTATAAACCTTTTTATCCGAGGGGGTAACGAGGACGTCAACCTTCCGATTTCGCCCTAAAGGAGTTTAAGATATCTCAACCCTCTAAACTTTCTCAGCATAATAAACCTTTTTATCCGAGGGGTTGACGAGGACGTCAACCTTCCGATGTCGCCCTAAAGGAGTTTAAGATATTTCAACCCTCTAAACTTTCTCAGCATAATAAACCTTTTTATCCGAGGGGTTGACGAGGACGTCAACCTTCCGATGTCGCCCTAAAGGAGTTTAAGATATCTCAACCCTCTAAACTTTCTCAGCATAATAAACCTTTTTATCCTAGGGGTTGACGAGGACGTCAACCTTCCGATGTCGCCCTAAAGAGCTTTTGGCAGAGGGCTTAGGGCGAAGGGAACAGGGTTTTTCAGCCATTTTGGTCTTTCAACCCTCTAAACTTTCTCAGCATAATAAACCTTTTTTTCCTGGCTATCTCTTTTTCTCTTTGTAAAAAATAAGCGCTATTACTCTTTGTGCGAAAAGAAGAAGCGGGGGTCTTTTTTCAGGGCAGAAACAAGGTCAATGCCTGTTTTTCTATCTTGCACAACAGGGATGCTTATTTCTATTGCTTTTTGCATAAAAGCGATAGTTCCTTTTATAGATTGCACAAGATCAAAGCCATTTAAAATACCGGCTAAAAGCATTGCGGAAAAGCAATCGCCGGCTCCCGGAAAAACAACTGGGGCATAGTTACATTCAAATTCCTGAAAAAAATTGTTTTCAGCAGCAAAATAGGCAACCGAAGAAAATTCCCTTTGAGAATTTGGGGCACTGGTAATAACAATGTGTTTTGGATTTAAAGCGGCTAATTGGGCACAGCATTCTTGAACCTGACCCGTCCTTAATTCCGGTATAGTTTTACATCCCGTTAAAAAAATTGCCTCTGTCCAATTGGGGGTAATAATATCGCTGAGAGAAATAAGGGATTGCATTGCTTCCACCATTTCCCAAGTGTAACAACTGTATAATTTTCCTTCATCCGCTAAAACGGGGTCAACCAAAACCACTGTCTCTTTTTTCCTGAAGAAGGGTAGATTTTCAAGCAACAGATATGACTGTTCCGGTGAACCCAGAAAACCGGTATAAATGGCATCAAAACGCAGCTGCAGTTTCTTCCAGTGCATTAAGGATTTTTTTAAAAGGTCGGTGTTATCCTGCAGAATATAATCAGGATAATCAGTATTGGCAGAAAGTAAAGCTCCGGGCATAGCGGTAACTTCAATTCCCATCCTATTCATAATCGGGATTATTGCCATTAAAGAAGTGTTTCCAAAACCGGAGAGATCGTGAATAGCTAAAACCTTCGGATGGGGCATCTTACATTTCCTTTATAGTAAAGCTGTCAATGATGTTATGATCCAGGTTATAAACCTTAAAGATAATTGATTTACCTTCTCGCTCTCCAATTAAGTAGTGATAGGTTTTAATAAAGACCAGGGAATAGGGATTTTCGTGTTTATTTTCCCTTAAAGGAGCTCCTCCACCACCTGTCACAATATAGGTTATACCCTTAAATTCAGAACGCTCGTAATTATGGTCGTGGGCACTGAAGACAGCTTTCACGGATGATTTTTGCAAAAGCTCAGGCAAAAAAAGCTGCAAACCAAGCTCTTCGCTGTGCTCTCCGGAAGAAAAAACCGGGTGATGTAAAATAAGCAGGGAGGGAATATTCTCTTTTAACTGTTTTTGCAGCCAGTTGAATTGTGCGGAACCCGGGGAAAGGTCTAAAACACTATCCAGAATGATAAACCGAATGCTATCCTGATAAACTGTGTAATATGAACTGCCGTTCAGATAAGGAAAATTCTGCAAAAACAGAGCAAGGTCTTTTTCGTGATTACCGCGCGCGGGAAAAAAACGACTGAATTGACATAAGGGAGAAATAATCTGCAAAAAATTGTCATACTCTTTTTGCGTTTTGCCCGAACTATTCAAGTCGCCAGTATGAAAAGTTGCCTCGGGTTTATGAATAACAATCTGCTGAACTACTTGCTGATGAATTTCGGGATTGCTTCGTGTATCGCCATAAATGGCAAAACGAGCTTCCAAACTTGTCCCTGAAAAAGTGAAAAGAAAGATTATGAGAAAAGATAAAGGTAATTTCAGTTTGGAAACCGACAGCGGAGATTTTTCAGGAATGAACATAATTGATTATTTTACCGAATCGGAATTCTGCAACCCATTTTTCAGTTCGGAAATTGGCAGAACCGTTAAAAATTTCTGATATTCTTTCTGGAATTCCTGTAAGTCAATCCAGGCAGGTTTTTTCCACTCCTGATTTCTTAATAAAGCTGAAGGATGGTATGTTACCAAAGCCGGTATATCCATAAAATAATGAATTTTCCCTCTGTGCCACCCCAAAGTGTTATTATTATTTAACAGGGTTTGAGCTGAAACCAATCCTAAAAGCAGCAGTAATTTGGGCTGGATAATTTGAATCTGCTCCAGCAAATAGGGTAAACAAGCTCTTCTTTCCTCAGCTTCAGGATTTCTGTTTCCGGGAGGACGGCATTTTACAATATTGGTAATATAAACATCCCTGCGTTTTAGATTAATAGCAGACAGCATTTTCTCCAAAAGCTGACCTGCAGCTCCCACAAAAGGTCTGCCTGTAATGTCTTCCTGTTCGCCGGGACCTTCTCCAATCAACATTGCAATAGCATCAGGATTCCCTTCCCCGTAAACAAATTTATGGCGATTTTTATGTAGAGGGCATTTTAAGCAGGTAGAATATTGTTTTTGTAGTTCTGTTAAATGTTTTTGTTTATCACTTTGGGGATAATAGAGTTCTTTGATACCGCAGTTTTTCAGGAATTCCAGGTATTGGCGTAAAACATTTACCGACATAATTTAACTTTCGTCGTTGTCCTCGTTATCTTCATTATAGAATTCATCCTCTTCTTCTTCTTCATCTTTATACTTCCTGGTTTCGGTAAGCTCTTCTATGAACTTTTTAGAATCATCAACTGTCTCTTCTTCTTCCACACCTTCTTCTTCCAGGAAGGGACTTTCCTGTGCTGCAGCAAGTTCAGCTTCTGCAAGTTCCGTAATATAATCCGGCACTTCATTTTCAGCTACATGATTCATAGCCATAATGGTAATTTTATCTTCAAATTTCTGTTTCACATAAGCAGGAAACTGAAGTAAGCGGTGCGCTT
>Ga0255344_1004318_pt1 | contig 14608 bp, 18 predicted proteins | sample wastewater_treat_5_FD_192414 | JGI IMG/M metagenome (GOLD analysis project Ga0255344, IMG submission 192414) | Wastewater microbial communities from Lulu Island WWTP, Vancouver, Canada - plant18 | ecosystem: Engineered > WWTP > Wastewater > Unclassified | place: Canada: Vancouver, British... | reverse complement strand
TAGATTATTAGTGCTATAATTTAATGTGTCCTCAATAACCACCATATGGCGGTTATTGTTCCGAACAAAGTTCGGGGCGTGCAAATTCTTCATATAATAGGGAATTTGAACATCATATTTCTTTATGTCAAAACAAATTTCACGTATATATGCTGTTATATGCAGAACTTGAAGAAAAAGTTTAGCAGGATCTGAAAAAAAGTGAAACCTTTTCCCATGCAAGTGTGTATTATTAGTGTAAAGGTCCTGAAAAGGCCCTATGAAACGTTTCAAAAAGGAAGACAAAGCAATGACAGATGAAAAATTCCTGTGGGCATATGAGAAGTTCAGAAAAACGGTATATTCAGCTGTGTACGCAATACCGACGATGCTGATGAGCTTTCTCAGGATACCTTTATGAGGTTATACACATACGATGGCGTTTTCGATTCGGATGAACATATAAAGGCGTGGCTCATCAGAGTTGCGATTAATATATGCAACAATCATTTCCGAAGCAAGAAATATCTGTCAGCTTCACCCATTCCTGAGGATCTGCCCTCGGATGAACAGCATGAGCTTGACGAGGTTATCGCAGAGGTAATAAAGCTGCCCGAAAAGTACAGGATACCGATACATCTCTTCTACTAAGAGGAATACAGTGTCAGCGAGATAGCAAAGATTCTGGAGCTCCCCGAGGCTACAGTCAAGACAAGACTGAAAAGAGGCAGGGACAAGCTGAAAAAAACACTGAGAAAGGATGATTGGCTGTGTAAGATAACCGCTATAAAAAAGCTATGGACGTCGTATGTGATACACACTTCAATATATCGGCGGAAGAAATGCTTGAAAAGGCAAAGGCTTCTGCCGTCACAGAAAGGGATATCACCATGAAAAGATCAACTAAACGAAATATCATAGGCAAGCTTGTTGCTTCTGCCGCAGCTTGTCTGATCATCTCAGGCACAGCCGCATCAGCTATGGGCTACGGTCAGCTCGGTGACAGCATCCGTAAATTCTTTGGCAACGACGAGACTACAGCAGAAATTATTGACGAGGGACACTACAGCGAGATAGATCAGGCGCAGACAGACGAACTCTTCACAGTGACTCTTGATTCGGTAACAGGCGATCAGTCCTCTCCGAAGCTGATTTTTGATGTCACTGTCAACGATGAGACTCTTGCCGCAAATAACGACAGGATACAGCTTTTCGCCTATATCCTCAGCGAGGACTGTTACAATAACCGACTTGATGAATACGGTATGTGGGATGCTTACGGCGAAAGAGACACCGAGGTCAGCAATTTGTACCATGTGTGCATGGACGGACCTGCCGCTTTCATGATAAACGAAGAGGAAGTAGTGGCAGCAGTAAAGCAGATAACCTTCGACAGCGACCCGGTAAACAGAATATTCGACTATGATGTGGATATGGAGTACCGCTTCACAGTGCCGAAAAATGCACTGAAGGAGTCATATCTGGAGTTCTACACGGCTATGTATCTCAACAGCGGAAACATTGAATACAAGCTTAACCATGCGGAATACGGCTCTTACGAGTCTCTGTTCCAGTTCAATTTTGAGTTCCTCGGTACAGCCCTTGCAGGCGGCGAGACCGACTATTACAATGTATGCGATAAATTCGATGAGGACTGGCACAGGTTCGCTAAGACATTTGTGCTTACAGTTGACGGCACCGACTATACTCCTCAGGAACTGGGCTACAGCTACTGCGATACAGAGGGAGAGGCGTTTGACGCAGGAACTTGCAGTACATGGATGACATTCCCGGGAGTAGACTATACCCGTGCGGAGAGCATCACTCTTACCGCAGGGGGAGAGGTTTATACTCTCAAATAATGCAGTTTTCAAGCGGCAATTGTGCCGCCTGAAAGACATACTATTATAACATGAAATGAGGTAATTACCATGAGAAAATCATTCAGAAGAAGCCTTGCAGCAGCCCTTTGCGCCGCAATGATGCTTAACCCCGTAACAACTGCCTATGCTTCACAGCACGAAGGTGGAATACCAAGATCTCCCGAGATCACTGAGGAATACTTGCAGGATAAGATACCTGTACAGATATACGTATGGGAATGCTGCGCCGAAAAGGAAGAGGACGGCACGCTTTTCGTGGGAAGATCGCCCTATTTCAAATTCAGAGCAGATGTAAGCATTACCATAACCTCACCTGACGGAGAAGATGTAATTGATACCATAGAGCTGGGCGAATTCTACACAGGCACGGAACAGTCACTGCTATTCGGTATACCTACATCTGTCAGGGACAAGTATAACGACAGCAGCAAGTACAGGATATTCGTGAATATTGATCCAGTTGATCTGCCGGAGGATAAGGTCATGGTTGAGACAATTACTATGACTGCAACGGACAGCGTTGCCTTCGAGTATGATAACCAGAATGAGCTGAAAGGTGATATCGACATCACTATTGCCGAGAAGATAAGCGTGAAACAAAAGGGCGTTATCCACCTGAAAGCTCCAGAGAAAAGAGAATACCATATCGGCGAGGAGTTTGACATAACAGGCGGTAAGATAAGCGGCTTCGGCGAAATTATCAATGAGAACGAACAGACATACGAAGACTGGAAAATAGAGGAAAGAGAGCTGACTCTCGACGACCTCGATATATCAAATTTTGACAACACCAAAGCAGGAGAATATCTCATTTCCGCAAAGCCGGTTGATCTCAATACAACTGATTGCAGCGTTTTCAGTGACATGATCGTGTATGACAGCTTCTATGTAACGGTAGTTGACGACAACGTTCCCGAAACAACGGAGCCTGCACCCGAAGAGCTGAAAAAGGGCGAGCAGTTCAGGCTGACCTTCAATAAGTTCGTATCCAATGATTATGACGAGGAGCTGCAAAACAATGTACTCACGACCGAGAAACTGAAAGGTATGGAGTTTGACCTTGAATTTGATGTATTCCGCTACAGCGATGACGGATCCGAACGAGTAGATCATATGGATATGGGACATTTCACTATGGGTGATGCAAGCTCTATAACCATTACAATTCCTGACGAGCTACTCGAAAAGTACGGCGATACGGACATATATCAGTGCGACTTCACGCTTACACCTACCAATCTCCCTGATGATAAGGTGCTCAGCGATTTCAGCTGTCTGAACAGCAGCGGATATTCCTATTACGCTTTTAGTCCCAGCTTCGGTGAGACAGTTTTCGATATCCTTGTAAGGGATAAAAAAACCTGCATCTCAGAAGGCAGTATAAGTCTTGAAGCTCCCGAAAAGGTAATATACAGGATCGGCGAGGAGCTTGACCTTACAGGTTCAAGGATAAGCGGCTGCGGCGGCTGCACTCTTAACGGAGATACAGTTCTCATGTGGGATAACTTCGCTCATCAGCCCTCCATAGACGAGCTGGACGTTTCCGGGTTTGATAATACCAAGGCAGGCGAATATACTATCAGACCGCTTAAAATGAATACTACTATCCCCTGCGACGAGACCGTAGACAAAATCAGCTACGGAAGCTTCACTGTAACAGTGGTCGATGACGAAAGCAGCGTATCTACGGTTCGTGGCGACGCAAATCTCGATAAAGATGTTAACATTTCAGATGCAGTCTGCATAATGCAGTGCATAGCAAATCCCGATAAGTTCAGACTCAGCGAGCAGGCAAAGATAAATGCAGATATAACAGGCGATAACGACGGAGTGACTTCAAAGGATGCACTTGTGATACAGAAGTATATGCTTAAGCTTATTGACGAGATAAAATGATAGAACATAAAACAAAAGAAGTGAAATAAAGAATTAAAGGCGCACCTCACTTTTCGCACTGAATATGTGGCGTCCAACGGAAGTGTCCTTGTGACTATAGATCAAAGCTGATCTGAAACGTTCCATTCCGCATAATAAATTAACAGCCAATATCACAAATGATATTGGCTGTTTTTACTATCGTTAGTCCATATTGCAACCGGTGCTAAGTAACCGCCATTTATTCAGAGCATATATTTCGCCAAAATAAGTCCCGGAAATTATCAAATATCCGGGACTTATCTATGTACATCTATTCATCGTTTTATTTCATCATATTCCTGTCTGCAAAAATCAGGCAGTGATTCACTCCACGGCATAACAGATTCAAGCTGTTCATCTGTTGGATTTTTGCCCCATTCGGGCAGAACAGTCAGAAGATGCGTAAGATAGCCATAAACGTCAAGATTGTTCCTTTTAGCTGTCTCAATAATACTCATAACTGCCGCACTTGCATCAGCACCTTTTTCAGTATCACTGAACAGGAAGTTCTTGCGGTTTATAACGTAGCTTTTTACAGTTTGCTCAGCTAAATTATTAGTCATTTCAACATTCGGATCATCAAGGAAATAGTATAGTTTCTCTTTCTGATTCTGGGCATAAGTGACCGCCGTGTAAAGATGGGAGTCTTTACTCGGTCTTAATGTACCTATGATATCATAGATCCTGTCTAACAGCGGCTTTATCTTCTTTTTTCGTATCTTCAGCACCGTTTTTTCAGGACATCTATGCTTTCGCATTTCACGCTCATAATAGAATGCCTTGTCTATCAGAGCTACGATTTTGCAGAGGGACAATTTTTATCGCCTTTGGGAATACAATCTACTACCTTGCGTCTTAAATGAGACCAACAGCCTGAGTGTTTGTATTCTTCGCTGCCATAAGATTGGAATCCGTCTGTCTGTACCACTCCCGTATATCCTTTCAGAAGTTCCTCTGCAACTTTTTTACTTCTGCTTTCACAGTATGCGTACAGTGCTATTTTTCTTGATGCAGATGCACCTGTGCATATCACCCACATCTGACCTTTTTTATTTACAGGCGCACCGTTTTTCTTAAGAACACGGGTAGGCGTTTCGTCGGCATTCAGCACAGGTTCAAGAAAAGCGTGATATTTAAGCCGCCTGATAACGGGTTCAAACCATACCGCACCCTTAATTATCCAATTCGCCAGTGATGTGCGGTTAAGATAGATCCCCCGACGCTCCCAATACTGCTGCTGACGGTACAGCGGTTCGCCAAGCTGATATTTCCTCTGCATAGTATCAGCTACAATACTTGCATCAGGCAGACCTTTTTTGATGATGCAGGCAGGTGTTTTGTTTTCAGCCTTTACAATATTAGCCTTTTCTCCGTTTTTATCGCAGTTTTTGCACTTGTATACCTTACGGTAATACTCTATTTGATAAACTTTTTCGGGAATAACAGCAAGTCTTGTAGTAATATATTCCTCGTTATATTCAGTAAGAGGTTCACCGCATACACTGCATATCTGCTCATCGTTCGGAAGTTCATATACAACCTTTTTAGTTTCAAGGTCAGCTCTTATTTCTTTTCTTCCACACCGCCTTCAATTTTTTTGATTGCTTTCGGCTGGTCAACAGATAATCCCTGCATCAGCCATATATATTGTTCATGAGTCAAATTACGTACTTTCTGTTCACTGCGGGGCCAGTTAAATTTGCCGTCCTCAAGTCTTTTATACAACAAGAGAAATCCATCATCCTCCCACAACAATATTTTCAGTCTGTCTCTGCGTCTTCCGCAGAACAGAAATGCACTACTATCGAATAAATCAAGGTTATACTTCTGCTGCACTATTACGGCAAGTCCGTCAATTGACTTCCGCATATCCGTATGTCCGCAGACAATGTAGATATTATCGGCTTTCAGATTCTTCAGCATTGTTTCAGTCCTCTGAGCAGCGAATATATCATATTCTCCGAAACATCAGGCGGAAGAATGATCTCGATTCCGTTTTTACGAATAACGATGTTTTCCTTTGGGCGGACAACCGGAACAAATGTTGTTTCTGAATCCGATGTATTATTCTCTTGGATTACACTGAGCGGAACGATTTCCTGAATTTGTTGTCCACTTTGTTTTAAACGTTCTCTCTTTAACGCCGAAACCCTACCGTAGAATGTGTTCAGATTCACGCCATTTACAGCACACCATTCCTTGACCGACGTATTACTGCTCTCACATTCTACGATCTGTTCCTCCCATTGCTTATGCAGCAACTCACGTTTTTCTTCTTTTGCAGCCAACATAATCACAGCTCCTTTCAGTTTTTTTGCTGTGAGTATATTTTAGCACCTTTTTCAATTTAGCGGAAGGGCTGGGATTGGTTGGCGCTTACGAACAACAGACTCTTTTTTATGTAACTCTTAAGATATTAAGGCAGTGCCCCTTATGATAAATAAGAGGCACTGCCTATTCATTTCATCTTTATATACGACTTCTGCTCAATCTATTATTTCCCAATAACCTTTATGCGAAGTCCCCACTCTCCTTATTATCTTTTCATCCTTTCTCCGTTTATGATCTACTTACAGCATACTATATAATTCGACCATTTGATATAGCATACAAAATAGTTTTATACAATCAGCCCTTGTAATATCATCATAATCGTACATATTGTGAGCTAACCAATGTCTGTTAATCGACGAAGGTATCATTCCATTCTTCTTATCTTTCCAGTCACTATCATCAAAGAATTTTAACAATGCAAAAGACAGTGGAATCAGGATTTCTTTCTTGTGATCAAAGCAAGAATCGTTCTTGATCGATTTAAAAAAGTCTATAGTACCATTTGCTCGCTTATCATCTTTAGCAGATTTATTAGCAGGAAAATCGCCGCTGAAGTATGTACCGCCAAAATTATCTTGAATTACATTGCCATAACATTTCCAGCATTGGCTGACATTTGCAGGAGTGGGATTCGTTTTCATGAATTGATTTATGCTTACCGAATCTATAAGACCTGCCAGTAACACAGCACTTGCGAAATATTCATGCTTCAAGTAAAGTTCAAAAGCTAAGTCAATTTTCTTTTTCTCGGAATCAGGCAGATGTCTTTGAATAAAGACCGAAAGCGAGTCCACATCTCTTTCTGTGAAACAATCAGATAACCCTTCATCTATAACGTCTATTGAAATGTTGTTTTTTATATCAGCAAGGACTCTGCCGAGTTTAATGTCGCTTTTTTTCCACTTAGGCAGACACCAACCTATTTCTCCCCAGCAAGCCATCATAAACATAAGGTGTTCATCTACAGTTTCAGAAATCTCATCTATGTTTTCTCTTAAGCTTGATTCTTTTTCCCATTTCTCGACTTTAGCTTCTATTTCAATATCACTTTGAAGAAGATAATCGAGAAACAAACTGTTCATCGGCTTTTTTGTCATAGTTGGTCTCCTTTCTCGTTACATACAAAATCAGTGGCTTATTTCGTTACTCTGTTTATCTGTCAGCCCTATTATGTTAGTGTGATTAACCCCGATGCGAGCTTTTTGATTATAGCTATCAGTTCAAGTGCTTCACTTGTTTTTACAACAATACGCTGTCCGACAGAATAATCTGTGTCGCCCGTTTTATCAATATACTGCTGATCAACGATGCCAGTATTATGCTCGATAATATGCCTGCGCTGAAAATAAAGTTTCATACTATCAATTTCATTAGGAGATAAGAATGCTTCATAACCACTTCCTGTCTCATCACGGAAATATTGACTACCAGTATCCACACGTTGAAAATCATTAACACGCTTTTCAACTCCTGAGATTTCTTTGAATCTGCACTGAGCAAACTTCTGAAATGCAGATACCACTTGACCAAAGCTGTTTTCAAGCATCGATCTACACATTGTTTCGGCGGTATCCATGTCGAACTGCGCTATCAGCGATGATTTCATATCATCAAGTGATTGTACCATTTTGGTAATTGTATCCATAGAGGTATCAAACACCTTACTTGCGGAATTAAATCCGCAGCACGGGCAGAAAAATGCTGAACCAATAACGCTGTATCTTGTTCCGCATTTCTCACAGATAATATCAAGATTCCATTCTTCCTTAGCACCTATCGGGTTATTCACGAATGTAACAGGGTTATCTCGCTTATAAATGACCTTGATATACTTGTTATTGCGCATTGATCGAGCAAAGTTGCTGAACATCTTATCCAGCTCACCAAGCATATAGCACCGTACATAATCGGTAGCGATCTCTTGTATAGCTTCTTCTTGTTCGTCAGTGTACCAATGGTCTGATGAATTTACATGACCACAAAGGGGACAATGCACCTCATCATCAGATACTTTATTTTCCCAATCTTGCATATTGACCTTAAATTCAAATAAACAGTTTTCATTGGGACATTGGCGGTCAAGATAGCCCTTTTCGTCAGAAAGTATTTTCATAGGTATTTCGATATTCAAGTCTGCACCTCCAGTCACATATTAAAACGAAGATTGGATGTATATTATTTCTCTTAACTTCATACGAAGTTCTCCAAATGTATCAACAATACTTTGGAATAAGCACCTTGTGTTTTCAAAATCCAGTTCTATTGTTGGATTATTAAGAATCAAGCTGCCTTTGTCATTCTCGAAAATGTAGCGATAATACTCGACCGCATACTCGGTTGAAACATATTGATCCATCAGTTTCTTTATTTTTACAAGAAGCACCTGAGCTTCGCTTTTGGACTTATTGAATCCCTCCTCAGTAATTGGAGGAAATCTATTTTCAATGCTTTCAAATGTAATTTCATTCATTGCATTCTCAACTTGTACAAGTAAAGTATCAAGGTCATGTGTCAATTTAGGCGATTGATTTGTTATTGCCACAATTAATGCTTTTAATTCCAGTTCTACAAAATGTCGAAAATTGAAGAAATATGGAAGTATTATATGCCCAATATCTTTTATTGTATTATTCTCGAATCTGCTTTTAAGCTCTCGCTCCAAACAATGATATGCATTGCAGTAACTATTTGAAACGAAAAATAGAATCGATGCATCATTTCTGAAGCAAGTATTATCTTCATCATTTCCAGAGAAATTCAATCGTATTAACTTCTTTTCTCGGTCAAAATCAATTCTAAATAATCCAGAACCAGCAAACATTTTTTTACTCATTAACTACCGCCTTTTTCCCCGTCACATACTCAAATATCAGCGACTTCTTGTATTCTTCTATTGTTTCAATCTGTTGTTTCTTATCTGCAATAATAGCGTTTGTACGCTCCATAACGGAGTCGATGTGTTCAACGATAGCTTGCTGTTTCTCAACAGGCGGCATAGGATAAAGCAATTCAGCGAGCTTGTTCCAACGAAGATCACAGGAACGCACACGAATACCTGTTGCCAAAGCAACAAATACATCATTATACGCCATACTGCGCAGATAATACATGATGTATCGCTTGTTCTGTTCGGTGTAAAGCACATTCAGGACGGGTGAAGCCTTACCTCTGGAATCGGAAACACCGATAGAGCCTGCAAAGCCGTCCATACCGTGAACAACGAGATCACCAACATCAATGCCCTGATAGCCGATTTCCTTGTCAGCCATAGTGAAGCCTTCTTCTCGTCTGTTGCTGCGGAGTGTAACTTCACCGGCACGGAAACAGGTGATAACCCCATCATCATCTCTAACAGGCTTCTGAACATAGCGGAGAATATACTTTCCGCGTTGGCAGTCCCAATGGGTAGGCATCATACCGATCCACTGCACACCGCTATCCCTCATCTCCACATCAGGATCAAGCCCCTTTGTGACAGCTTCGGTGATGACGGAACGCTTGTATTGTTCGAGGGTTTCGATTTGGTGCTGAATGTCGGAAATTATAGATTCTATTTCAGAGCATTTGTTATCAAGATAGTCAGAAATTTGTTTTTGAATTAGTAATGGCGGTAAACATAAGTATAATTTTTCCAATGTTCTCATTCCGATATTCTGTTGAGTACCGTAACTCCATTGTGTTTCAACTTGTTTCAGATAATAATCTGCCTGTAAACTATAAAACAGGAACTGATGTCCAATGATTTCTTCATTGCATCTAAATACTGTAAGCGAAGACCAGATAGTAATTTTTATATCAGTATCAACAATTTAAACATTTCCAGTTGTAGCACCTGATTTTATCATATAGATGTCATACATTTGAGGAACGTATTTTTTGCAACATTCTAGGTAAAACTCTTCTGAAATATAACCTCTTATATGTGTAAAATCTATTTTTCCTCGTCCGCACGTTACAGCTTCAGCTGAAACAAATGGTACACCTTCATCGTATAATTCTGGTGTCGTATGCGGTCCATCTGTAAGTGGCATTTGAAGGGGGTATAGTGTTCTAATAATTTGCCAGTCATTTGGAATCTGTCCAACCCACTCAATCCCACTATCCTTCATTTCACGCATTGCCGTTCACCGTCCTATGCTTCTTGAAAAATCTCATAGCTGTCACCGCCAGTGTGCAGAGCATAGCGGCTCCTGCCACACTGCCAGAAACCATCAGAACGATCTGTCAGTTTGCAGTCATGAAGTAGTATCCCTGAATAGCACCGTAGGCAAGAAGCCACAGCCCTACAAAGAGAATAAGTCTGATGAGCCAATGGAAGAACGAGCCTTCCGTCCTGCCGCTGATAAGACCGCCGTGGTACATATCACCGACCTTACTGTATGCGATACCATAGGCGACCGCACCGATCACAGCGAGAATAATATATTCGTAAAGTGCATTGATAGGCAGACCGAGGGGATCGGTCGCTCTCTCAAACAAAAACTTAAAAATAGCGCTCATTATAGCTCCTTTCATTAGCCAAACAGCCGTGCGATACGCTCGCCCACAGATTTTTCAAGCTCCAAAAACCGCTGTTCAAGCTTCTCGCTGGGCTTCGGCTGCTGATACTTATAGAAATATCTTGTAAACGGGATCTCCGCACCCGTCCTGATAACGGGCGACTTCTTGCTCAGATCCTCCTCAAAGAACCACTGTGCATCGGGAACATGAGGAAGTACCTCACGAGCCATATAGTCCTCGATACTCTCAAAGCGGCGGATAATGACCATAGGAATGATAACATCCTTGTACTTGTCGCTCTGGTATGTACCTCTCAGCTTATTGGCAATAGACCAAATGAAATTGACTTCGGTCGATACATCGACGGGAGCATCGTCCCACATTACATCTATTTTCTTATCAATCATTGTAAAACTCCTTTATATCAAATGGTGGTTTAACTCCTTTAGGAGAAACTATCTTGATCTGATCTCCAAGCTGATATATCCAGCCCCAGAATGTTGGACTTATCTGTACCGTAACTTTTATTTTAAGCCAGCCTTTATCAGCGTGTCTTACCTCAATATTCTCTCCGAACTTATCATAGATAACGCCGAGCTTATCTGGCGCAAACTCCATAGTTACAAGTTCAGCTTCACCGTTATACATCTTAAATACCTGTTCTGTATAAGTTTCTGTCTTTCTTTTCTTGATAAGAGCTTCTTCACAGATAGGTTCTTCTTCGACCTCAACAGTATCCATACGGTCAACTCTGTAATTCACTGCGTTCTGATACTTCTGACTGTATGCAACGAGGTAATAGTTATCCTCGCTGAATACAAGAGCAACAGGATCAGTGATGTATCGTTTCTTTTCTTTACGATAGACACGATTCCTCTTTTCGTCTAAATCAAAGTAGTAGAAACTCACTTGTTTTTTCTGCCTTATAGCAAGTTCTATCTGTTCGATATTCTCATAAATATCTTGGTTGGAGTGCTTGTGGTTATTGTAGAAGATAATATTATCCCTGACGATCTCAGAACGACGTACTCCTGCATAAGAAAGGAGCTTTTCAACCAGATCGGCAGTCTTGTCTGCAGGAACAAAGTTAGCAGCCTGAACAGCATCAATAAGAGTTTTTACCTCAGCAAGAGAGAACGATACCTCGTTCATATAGTAAGCATTCTCACGTCCAAGTTCTGTCTTAACTATATTTGCACCGCTTTCAATCAGCATATCCATATCTTTATAAAGTGTCCTACGTTCGCAGGAAATATGGATACTATTAAGGTAGCTTATGATCTGACTGGTAGATACAGGCTTCCCTTCGGTCGATTCCGCCCGTAAAAACTCCATTATCCTGAGCAGCTTTATCTTCTGATTATTTTCAGCCATTGTCCTTGCTCCTAACTTACAATATCTTACTGTATATTATATCACTACTTATGTGGTTTGTCAATAGGTAAAAGTCACTTTTTTGTGACACATAAATCTGTAAATAGTGACATAGCGTGGTTGCTTGTATATTGTATTTTTCTTTGCTCTAAAGTGCTATAATAAATAGAACAAGGCTCTCAGAACCCCTCTGAGAACCTTGTTTCATATATAAGAATAACGGTAGCCATATCCGAAAAACGCTATGAGTCTTTTTCGTTCGTCTGAGAGCATACCCCCCCGCTTCCGTCAGCAAAGCTGTCCCAATTCAGCATCGACCTTGACTGCAAATCTGTTCTGGAAGTGCAGCTCCTCCACGATAATAACCACAGTATTATCAGGAGCCTTTCTTAGCGAGCCGACAAATGTTATCTGCCCGCCTTTTGAATAGAGGAAATTCACTGACTTAGCGTTATCATCAAAAGCAAGGCAGGTGAACGTGTCTGTCTCGATGGTATCAATGCCATTTCGTTTTGGCTGATCTACGGCGATACTGAATTTGCAGTAGCTGTGATCCTCCTCGGTTACAATGTTCAAATCGGTAGTGATACATCCTGTCATCATGATTTTATTCAACATAGCTTGCTCCTTTCAATCTTCGTCCGAACACTCGTCGAGTCCGTGCAGAAGCTGGATGTAAACGCACTCTGCTCGTTCATGCGCCTCGCCTTCGGTGGACATCATCATTTCAAGGAAATATACCTACATAAATACAGCCCGCGAAAAAAGGTTATCTCACCAAATCATTTTAATAATTCAGCTATTCTACCAATCCAATAAGATATTGTCTGCTGCGGTATTGATAATTTTAACGAAATATCTTTCTGATAGTATCCCAGCACTTTATACATATAGAAAGCTTTTCTCATTACGGGCGGAACTTTCATGAGTCGGCGGTACTTTTCATCGCTGTCAATAAGTTCAGCCTAGTAATTCTCTAAATATGTATCTGAGTGTCTGTCATGTGTTCCCTCTGCTGCAAATTCAGGCTCTGCAAGCAAAGTTGTTCTCCTGTAAAATGCTCTGTCCAGATTGAACATCTTAACGTCGTATTCCCTGATAGCGGCTATCTGCTCATCAGTCATACCGCTTTCCCGGTAAATTTTCTCCTTTTTGTCCCATAATTCCTTGAATTTCTTTTCTTCTGCTGCATGATTATATGCCATTTTTTATTCCTCCGTTTTGATTGATTTTTGTTCTTGGATCAAAACGAAGGACTATGGATATTTTGCAGCTAAACACAGCCATTTCCCCGATAAAAACATAAGACCCCATTCTGCTTTTAAAGCAGAACAGGGCAAAAAAATAAGAGTCTGACTCGCTTTAAAAGCTTGTCAAACTCCTACTCGTTACTTAATCGGTGGTGTTCATACTAAGTCTTCATATGTAATTTTTACTTTCATTCTGCACTTCCAGCATTTTATTCTTATCGCCGGATAGCATCCGATAGGTCCGATATCACTTAGCGGATCTCTGTAAAAGCAGATGTAATCGAACAATCTGCCTTCACAGTACGGACATCGGTATTTCTTCTTGTTTAAAATCATGTTTTTCCCTCTCTCTTTTAGCTTTACAGCTAAACATATATTCAATAATTTTTGCGACCGCAGCCGCAAAAAATTATTGTTCATTTTGTCGGAGATATTTGATAAATCTCTCCCAGTCTTTATCCGTGGCAGAAGCATCACGGGCAGCCCTTATCGCCTTAACAGCGCTTTTATCGGACTGGAGATACTCTGTTATATCAGGACTGAGCTGCCCTGACGCTTCTGCATACAGATCGTAAAAGATGTTTGTTTCTTCCATAGTCAACTCAAATACCTCTATCATCTTTTTTATCAGCTGAAGATCGGGACATTTTCTTTTTCCATGCTCGATCTGGCTGAGATACGGTACTGATACTCCCAGTATCTTGGCGAGTTCCTGACTCTGAAGTTTCTTTTTTCGTTTCTTTTCGGAAATGAACTGACCGAGATCAGTTTTTGAGTTCGTTTATTAGTTGGGTTAGTCCTTTCGTGTTATTCTGCTATATCATCATTCAAGTTTAAGCAGCTTTCTCTGAATTGTCAGGGCGTCTGCGTTGGCAACACCGTCGCCGTCCATATCAGCATTTTCTCTGCCCTGTTCAGTCAGCTTGTACTTTGATGGATTTGCTATAGTCTGCATGATAAGTACAGCATCGGACATATCAACATTTCTGTCACAGTTGGAATCTCCGCCATATCCAACACGCCTCAGATCACCTGTATATATATATCTTCCTTCAGTTGATACCTTCAGTATGCCTGATACAGTATCCCCTTTCTCGCAGTATATGCCATCCCAGTCAGCCTGCATACCTGCATCACCATCAAATTTGAACTCTTCTTCAAATCCCTTGAATCGTACTTTCCATGGGCCACTATTTCTATCAACGCTTATCACCTTGACATTGTCAAGCTGCACGTAACGCTCCATACTGTCAGGATCTTCAATATAGACATTGAATTTAATATCGCCTGCACTGACAATGTATTTTCCCGCTTCAAGAGAAGAAAACTCATTTGCAGTATACTTTTGGGTTCTGGAAACAGGGCCTATAA
>Ga0255344_1004309_pt1 | contig 14648 bp, 10 predicted proteins | sample wastewater_treat_5_FD_192414 | JGI IMG/M metagenome (GOLD analysis project Ga0255344, IMG submission 192414) | Wastewater microbial communities from Lulu Island WWTP, Vancouver, Canada - plant18 | ecosystem: Engineered > WWTP > Wastewater > Unclassified | place: Canada: Vancouver, British... | reverse complement strand
AGCATCGCCGTGCGGACCGCATGACGGCGCCACGCACTGTCCCTGCCGAAGGTCATGAGCGTATTGACGAGATCGTAGCGGCGGGAGATGCCCGCGAACATCCGCTTCATCACGGAATTCCATTCTTTGTCTGGCGCATTGTTCACGGCGTCTCCCCGAAAACGAGTATATGTATCCTGTCCACACAGGAGAAGAGGGGGATGCGTGCAACTCCTGAGAGAGGCACCCCTTTGTACATCGTTCTCCCTTTGTCATAAAAATGGAGGATCGATGAGTGAAGCCATAGCAAAAAGGATTTGCAGGTGTAAAGAGCCGAGATATGGTAACAATGGCCGGAAGCTCGTTTTTCGCGGGGCTGACCTTATTGAAATTACATGGAGAGATTCGGCGTGTATTCCATCATCGATGCCCACTGCCATCTGGGCAATATTCTCTTCAGGGGAGGCGGTTCCCTCATTCCGCTCAAGGGGGTGAGAAAACGGTCCGTTCTCGATCCCCTGGCCATCTCGGAGATTTTTTCCTACCGGTGGAGTTTCCCGGACAGGCTGTTCGCACGGCTGTTCCCCCGCATCACTATCACTGCGCAGTGTGCACGCAACGCCCTAGGCACTCATGAGAACCTCCGCCGATCCATGGATGATGCGGGCATCTCGCTCAGCGTCTGCATGCCGGTTCCCCCGCATGTAACCAGCGAGGACATTCTGAATGTACACGAAAGAGATCCTTCGGTCATTCCCTTTACCGGCGTGGATTTCACCAAACGTTATGACATGGCGGCATGGTTTGCCCGCGATGTCGGCAGGGGCGCCCGCGGGCTGAAGCTCCACCCGATCCTGCAGGGGGTTTCGCTGGACTCGGTCAGGACGTTCGAGGCCGTGGACGCCTTTGCTTCTCACGGCCTGCCCGTGCTCTTCCACTGCGGCGTGTGCTCCTACTACCACCGGGCGGAAAGGGGGAGGGAGGTTCCCCGTTATGGGAAAGCCTGTCACGCTGCACGTCTTGTCCGGGAGTTTCCCAATGTGAAATTCATTGTGGGCCATGCCGGGCTCGATGATGTGCACGATGTCGTAGACCAACTCGCAATGTTTCCCAATGTCTGGGTGGAAACCTCATTTCAGGGCCCCCAGGTCATCAGGGGGCTCGCAGGGGTATTCGGTCCGGGTAAAGTGCTGTTCGCCTCCGACTGGCCCTGGGGGAGCAGGTCCGCCGCGATACGGGCCGTGAAGCTGGCCTGTCGGGGAGACAGGGGGCTCGAACAGAGGATTTTCTGCATCAATGCGGCCTCTCTCATGAACATTCCGCTTCTGGGCGACGGCTCCAAAACCGCTGCGGCAGCGATGGAGGGCAATCCCGGTCCATCATCGAGAAGGGCTGTATGAATTGTACAGAAAGAGTTCCCTTTTCCCCGTACGGCATTATACTATTGCCTGTCTGGTGTGTGATGAGAGGAGGGTGAAATGGTTATCGACTGTCACTATCATCTGGAAGAACGGGTGCTCGACAAGGCCGGGCTCCTGCAGGAAATGGACCGCTCCGGTGTGGAAAAGGCCGCGCTCATGGGATCGATGATCGCTCCCTTTCCCGAACCCCCCAGGGTGCTTCTGAGGATCCTCCAGGCCATCCTGGAAAACCGCAGGCTCAGAAAGCTGGGACAGATCCTGGTAGCGAACTTCACCCGGGATGGAGACATCAAGATTCTCGGCAAGCCGTTTCGCATCGTGACTGATCCGGACAACAAGACCGTCTTCGACGCTGTCCGCGCTTTCCCGAGCCGGTTTCTCGGATGGGTGTTCGTCAATCCGCGCGGCAGAGTCGATCAGGCGACCGAGCTGCGGCGGTACCAGGACGAGCCCGGCTTTATCGGAGTCAAGGCCCATCCCTTCTGGCATCGCTTCGCGCCGGTCGAGCTGCTGCCTGTCGCACGGGTGCTTGCCGATCTGAAAAAACCGCTCCTCATCCACTGCGGGTTCGGCGAAGAAGGGAACTATCGGGCCCTGCTGAGTAAGGTTCCGGAGCTCAGGCTCATTCTCGCTCACACGGGTTTCCCCGCATATTCCGATACCTGGAGGGATATCCTCAGGATGAACAATGTATATCTCGATGTGTCCCAGACCTCCTATGTCAGCGAGAAGGCCACCCGCGAGGCTGTGGCGTATCTCGGCCCCGAGCGGCTGCTTTTCGGCACCGACGGTCCGTACGGCTTTCACGACCGCCAGGGAAGATACGATTACGGGTTCATCAAGCGCAGGATCGAACGGCTCTTCCCCGACGATGGTGTTCGCGGAAGGCTCCTGGGCGGGAATTTCGCCGAGCTTACAGGTATCATCCCGGATAATGGAGAAGGGCATATCGGTCTCGGTGGTTGACTCGGCCGATTCCGATAATTATTATAATAATATAATAATACAATAATATATACAGAAGCGGAGATTGTTTCTTTCCGACTGATGAGGAGGGACTATGGCTTTTCAGAGAGTGTGGCACAAGCATTACAATCCCGATGTCCCGGCGGAGCTGGCTTTCGAGCATCTCACCGTGCCTGAAATGCTCTCCCGGAGCGCGAGGAAGTTTCCCGATACGGTGGCCCTGATATACATGGGCAAGAAGATACGCTACCGCGAGCTCGACAGCATGGTGAACCGGTTCGCCCGCGCGCTCGAAGACCTGGGGGTTAAAAAGGGCGACACGGTCGCCATGCTTCTTCCCAACATCCCGCAGGTGGTCATCGCGAATTACGCAGCCTTCCGGATCGGGGCGGTCGCTGCTCAGAACAATCCTCTGTACACCGAGCGGGAGCTGGTCTACCAGCTCAACGACTCGGACGCCAAGGTGCTCGTCACCCTCGATCTCCTGCTGCCCCGCGTGCAGAAGATCCAGAGCGCGACCAAGATCGGGACCGTCGTCACCTGCCACATCAACGACTACCTGCCCTTTCCCAAGAAGCAGCTCTTCCCGTATGTGAAAAGAGAGATGTACCGGGAGGTTGCAAAACAGCCCGGGGTGTTCCAGTTCACAGACCTCATCGGCCAGTACCCCAGCACTCCTTTTCCCAGCAAGGCCGGGTGGGAGGATGTCGGTGCGCTTCTCTACACAGGCGGCACCACGGGCGTGAGCAAGGGGGTGATGCTCACCCATGCCAACATGTCGTGCAACGTGCAGCAGCTCAGATGGTGGTTCCCGGACCTCAAGGAGGGCGAGGAGAGCATGATGGGAATATTCCCGTTCTTCCATTCCGCAGGGTTCACCGGAATCCAGAACATGTGCATCTACGGCGCCGCTACCATTGTGCTCGTGCCCAGGCCCGAGCCGGGGATCATCATCGAGCTGCTCGGCAAGTTCAGGCCCACGTACTTGCCGGGAGTTCCCACAATATTCGTTGGGCTGCTCAACGACAAGCGTTTCACATCCATGAACCTTAGATTCATCAAGGGATTCATCGCCGGTGCGGCGCCTTTGGCCGTGGAAACCATCAAGGCGCTCAGGGAGCTCACCGGTGGAGACATCATCAATGTCTACGGGCTCACCGAGATCACTCCCATGGGCACCGCCTCTCCCTGGAAGGGCGACATCAAACCGGGCACGGTCGGTGTCCCGCTTCCGAACACGGACCTCAGGATCGTGGATGTCGATGATCCGACAAAGGAGATGCCTCAGGGCGAGGCGGGCGAGATCCTGTTCAAGGGCCCGCAGGTCATGAAGGGATATTACAAGAAGCCCGAAGAGACGGCCGCGGTTCTCAAGGACGGGTGGCTTCATACCGGAGACATCGGGTTCCTCGACGAGGACGGATATCTCACCATTGTCGACCGCAAGAAAGACATGATCGTTGCGAGCGGCTACAACATTTTTCCCCAGGAGATCGACGAGGTTCTCTTCGAGCATCCCAAGATCCTGGAGGCATGCACCATCGGCGTCCCGGACAAGTATCGAGGCGAGGCCCCGAAATCCTATGTGGTGCTCAAGGAAGGCGAGACTCTCGCGCCTGAAGAGATCATCGATTTTCTGAAAGAACGGCTCGCCCCTTACAAGGTCCCCAAGCAGATCGAGTTCATCGACGCGCTGCCCAAAACTGCGGTGGGGAAAGTCCTGCGCCGGGAGCTCAAGGAGATGGACCGGAAGAAACGGGAGGAGTGGGAGGCCAAGTGGGCGTAGCGCCCGGATCCATAATCGTGCGCGGGATCACACGGTTCCGGCTCTGGCGTCCGGCCCGGAGCTGAAACCGGTGTCCTGTCATCTGCAGAAAAGCCTGGTGAGGATCTGAGTGGAAAGAACGCCAACTAGGGCGCTGTTGTCTCGGAAGCCGAGGCGATTGGATGCGGCGCATTTCTCGACCAGCCGGGCGACGCCTGCGGGATTGAATATGCCCGCTTCTTTCAGCGCATCCGATGTCAGGAACTCCTGAATACCGTCTTTCGGCCTTCCGTCCAGGAAAAAGCACTCCTTGTTGGGGGCGCCGTAGGGCTGTTTAGTGCGTGAGAAAATCTCCGGAGGAAGCTGGTCCATGAACGCTCGCTTCAGGATATACTTTTCTTTCAGGCCCCGGAGCTTCAATGCGGGGCTGATCCTGGCGGCATATTCGGCCAGGCGGTGATCGAGGAAGGGATACCTGCCTTCGACGCTGTTCGCCATAGCCATGCGCTCTCCCTGCGATGAGAGGAGGTATCCGGCGAGGAGCAGCTTCATCTCCAGGTACTGGGCCTGATTCAGGGGGTGCCAAAGCGAAAAGTCCGGGTTCAGGTGGGTACGAAGCTCTTCAATCGGGTCGTAGCCCTTCAAGGCCTCCTTGAAATCGTCGTGGAAATATTCTCTGATGGACGACGTGTTTCTCCATGTGGGCAGGTGCGAATATCCGAAGTGATCCGTCTCCATGAGGTCGGTGCGGTAAAACGAGATCAGGAGCTGCCCCGAGCGCTTCATCTGCACGGGGGAGTATGGATAGAGTTTGAACAGCAGCCGGGGCCGGTACTTGGAGGCGGGCATTCTCGACCAGAATCTGCGGATCTTCGCCTCCTTGAATATATCGTATCCTCCGAAGACCTCGTCGGATCCCTCTCCAGTCAGCACCACCTTTATGCCGTGGTCCCGGGCGAGCCGGGAGAGCATGTACATCGGGGCGGGCGCCGTCCTGAGGACCGGAATCTCCGTGTGCCGGATGATTTCCTGGAAGATCCTCGAAATATCGTCATAAGAGACCTTCGCCACATGGTGCCTGGTCCCCAGCCTTTGTCCCATGGCCTGCTGGAATGCGGACTCGTCGTAGGCCGGGTCCTGGAAGCTCACCGAGAAGGTCTCCATGACAGGGGTATGCCGTTTGACCAGGGCGGTCAGGATGCTCGAATCCAGCCCTCCGCTCAGGTAAGCCCCCACGGGAACATCCGCTCGAAGCCTGATGGCAGTCGCTTCGCCAAGGGTCTCCCGGATGCCTTCCATGGCCTCGTCCCGGTTCGTTACGTCGTGCAGGCCGGCAGGAGGAAAGCCGATGTCCCAGTACAGAAAGGATTTTCTCCCTCCCCGGTCGTGGATGATGCACTCGCCGGGCCTGACCTGATAAATATCTTTGAATATGGTCCTGGGCGCCACGGTGTTCCAGAAGGTGAAGACCTGGCAGAGGCCTTCGGGATCGATCCGGGGCTTGCCCAGCATCGGGGTCAGGGCTTTGACTGCGGACGCGAACACCAGGCTCGGGCCGCGATATGCGTAAAACAGGGGCGAGATGCCGAACCGGTCACGCGCCAGAATGAGCCTGCGGGCGTTCATGTCCCACAGGGCGAGGGCGAACTGGCCGTTGAGGCGCGACAAAAAATCAGTGCCGTATTGCTCATAGAGATGGTTTATCACCTCAATGTCGCTTGTTGTGGAGAAGCGGTGACCCTGCTTCTTGAGCTCGGCGCGCAGTTCGACGTAGTTGAATATCTCGCCGTTGCAGATCACCCTGACGCTCATGTCTTCGTTTGCGATGGGCTGATCGCCGGTCTTCAGATCGATGATGGCGAGCCTCCTGTGGCCCAGGATGACCTCGTCATCACGGTACATCCCCGAACCGTCGGGACCTCGGTGTTCCATGAGACTCAAGCCCGTTTCCACTGCGGAATCAGGGATCCCGCTCCCGTGAAACTGATATGCACCGGCAATTCCGCACATTACAGCTCTCCTGATCAAGTGTGCCTGCTCGAGGCGATCCTCGGCCCTTCAGCGGCCGCCGGTTCTTTCTCGCCCGCGGCCGAACTCGAAGATATCTATCGTCAGGAAGAGAATACGATAATAGAAATAATTAATACAGGGCTATTATGCAATGCTCGTACGAAAAAGCGCCGGAACATGTACAGACACGATCCAGCGCTTTTCCGGGCCGAACATCTGAGGGAAGGTCATTCGAAATGCGCTTCCCATTCCCCGTATCCCTCTTTCTTCAGATCTTCTCTGGGTATGAAGCGCAGAGACGCGGAGTTCATGCAGTAGCGCTTTCCCGCAGGGGGCGGGCCGTCATCGAATACATGGCCGAGATGCGAGTCGCCCTTCCGGCTCCGCACCTCGGTTCGCACCATGGAATGGCTGGTGTCCTTCTTCGTGACAATGTTCTCCGGCTCGAGGGGTCTGGTGAAGCTCGGCCAGCCGGACCCCGAATCGAACTTGTCGCGGGAGCTGAAGAGGACTTCGCCCGATACGACATCGACATATATCCCTTCCCGGTGGTTGTCCCAGTATTCGTTTTCAAAAGGTCTCTCGGTCGCGCTCTCGCGGGTGACGTGATACTGGAGCGGGGTGAGCCGCGCTTTCAGCTCATCATCCGAAGGTCCGCCCTTCTCCGGTTGCTTCCGCTCGCCCGGCACGGGGCAGACCCCGGCCGCGCACGGGCTCCTGTACTGGTCCCGCCCGGAATGGCTCCGATAGAACTCGTACCTCACCGCGTTCTTTTCGTAGTAGTCCTGATGATATTCCTCCGCCTTGTAGAAAGTGACCGCAGGGCGTATCTCCGTGGCAACGTGCCTGTCGAATCTTCCCGATCGCTCAAGGGCGCGCTTCGACTCCTCGGCGATGCGCCTCTGCTCGTCTGTGTGATAAAAGACGGCGGTCCTGTACTGGGACCCCCGGTCGGCGAACTGTCCGCCGCCGTCGGTGGGGTCGATCTGCCGCCAGAAAATGTCCAGAAGGTCCGAATAGGTGACCTTGGACGGGTCATACGTTACCTGGACCGCTTCCAGGTGGCCGGTCTTCCCGGTGGAGACCTCTTCATAGGTGGGGTTCTCCTTCGTTCCGCCGGTATACCCGGAAACCGCTTCCACAACGCCGTCGGTCTTGTCGAATGCCGCTTCGATGCACCAGAAACATCCGCCCGCAAAGGTGGCCTTCTCGTATGCGGTCTCGGTTGCACCGCCCGGCCCGGCGACAAGCGCGAAGGATGTCAGGGGGAAGAGCCAGCGTGCCATTTTTCTGATCATAATGTGCTCCTTTGTTCGGATGATGCCTCTTCCGCTCGGCTTGAGGGGGTTCCTCTTCATCCTCTCTTGGGGTATTCACGAAAGCGGCCTCAAGTGAGGATACTGCACAAGGAGATGACCAAACAGCCCCTTGATGCCCCGCTGCTTCGCCTGAGGGGCACCTCACTTCTTTTGACGGCATGCACAGGGAGAACGATTCCTCTTTTTCCTGCATCGTCCGGCCCGCGCCACGGGAATTGCCCGGGCGCTTGGATTTCGGCCGAGAAGACGTCGCCGGAGATGGAAGGGCGCGGCAGGGGAATTTAGGCTTGAATTTCTCCTGCCGCCCTGATACATCTGAGGGATCAGAAAACCCTTCCATAAACGTGGTAACAACCGCTAGGAGGACAATACGTGGAAAAGCGCCATAAATTTTCCCTCTGGTATGTGCTGATCGGGATCTGGGTGGTCCTGATCGTCCAGAGCTACATTTCTTCCATGTTTGTTGTGGAGAATATCCCCTACAGCTCGTTCCTGGACCTCCTCAAGGAGGGCAAGGTAACGGAGATCGCGATCTCGGAAAACGAGATCGAGGGGAAGATGATCGCCGCAGAGGGAAAGGAACAGAAATTCAGGAGCACCCGGGTGGACCCCGAGCTGTCCGAGATGCTGCAGAATTATCATGTGACATTCAAGGGAGAGATCGGGACGAACTACGCGCAGAGCATACTCTCGTGGGTGCTGCCCATCGCACTCCTGGTTGCCGTCTGGTACTTCGTGATACGAAGGATGTCCGGCAATCAGCCCGGGTTCATGTCATTGGGGAAGAACAAGGCCAAGATCTACATGGAAAACGAGCTGAACATCCGGTTCGACGATGTGGCGGGCGTGGACGAGGCGAAGCAGGAGCTGGTCGAGATCATCGACTTCCTGAAGAACCCGGCCAAGTTTTCCGAGCTCGGGGGCAGGATACCCAAAGGCGTCCTGCTGGTGGGGCCCCCGGGCACCGGCAAGACCATGCTGGCCAAGGCAGTGGCGGGTGAGAGCGGGGTGCCGTTCTTCAGCCTGAGCGGCTCGGACTTCGTGGAGATGTTCGTAGGCCTGGGCGCGGCGAGGGTCAGGGACCTCTTCGTCCAGGCGAAGCAGAAGGCCCCGTGCATCATCTTCATCGACGAGCTCGACTCTCTGGGCAAGGCCCGCGGCGCCGGCTTCAACGGGGGCCACGACGAGCGCGAACAGACACTGAACCAGCTCCTCTCCGAGATGGACGGTTTCGATCCCAAGGTGGGAGTGATACTCATGGCGGCCACCAACCGGCCTGAGATTCTCGATCCGGCTCTGCTGCGTCCGGGCCGGTTCGACCGGCATGTCGTCGTAGATAGGCCCGACAAGGCCGGCAGGATCAAGATACTCGATGTGCACATGAAGAGTGTGAAAACGGACGAGAGCGTCAATGTCGAGAGGCTCGCCGGAATGACACCGGGCATGTCGGGCGCGGATCTCGCCAACCTGGTGAATGAGGCGGCCCTCATGGCGGTCAGGAGAGGGAAGAAGGCGGTGGGCATGGCCGAGTTCGAAGAGGCGGTGGAGCGGGTGGTCGCAGGCCTGGAAAAGAAGAACCGCGTCATCAACGAAAAAGAGCGGGAGATCGTGGCCTACCATGAGATGGGGCACGCCATTGTGGCCCTGACCCTGCCGGGAACCGACCCGGTGCACAAGATCTCCATCATTCCCCGGGGAGTGGCGGCTCTCGGCTACACCATGCAGGTTCCCACCCAGGACCGGTTCCTGCTGAGCAGGACCGAGCTGCTCAACCGGGTCGCGTCCCTCCTCGGAGGCAGGGCGGCCGAGGAAATCGTGTTCGGCGATGTTTCCACCGGGGCGCACAACGATCTCTCCCGCGCGACCGACATCGCCAGGAGCATGGTCACGGAGTACGGCATGAGCGAAAAGCTGGGCCAGATCTATTTGTCCTCGGATAAAGGCAACCGTTTTCTGGGCTCCGGCACGCCGGACAGTGCGAGCGGCTACAGCGAGGAGACCGCGCGGGCGATCGATGCGGAGATCAGGCACATCATCCATACCCAGTATGAGACAGCGCTCGATATCCTCAAGGGAAAAATGGATGTGCTGAGAAAAGGCGCGCTGGTCCTGCTCGAAAAGGAGAAGATCGACCGCGAAGAGATCGAGGTGATCTTCAGGGCGGCCCAGGCCGCCTGATCGCGGGAAAACCTCCTTTCCTCCGCATGCCGGCGCTTGCCGATGCTGTGAAGACATGGTTCTACAGGGCCTGATGTGTTCATCCGATGAAGGCATCGGGCCGTGTAGAACCCCCTTCCAGGTTTTTTTCAGGACATGTATATGTTTGGGCAACAACTGCAAGAAATCCCATGCAGGGGTGAATTACCTGAAAACGGATGAAAGATCCCGATAAGAAAAATGATTCCCGCAAAAAAACGGCAAGTGTCCCGTTGTATCGAGGGCAAGGACGAGGAGGAAACCGTCGATGAAGGGCATGTCTATCCCATTGTGCCCGGGACCATGTACGCACTGGACCAAAACCACAGACACTATCTCCGCACTTCCGAGGACATGCGCCTGGTGTGCGTCTTCAATCCTCCTCTGGTGAGCGGCAAGCGCACGGGGAGGACGGTTCCTGCTCGATCCTTGACGGGCAAGCACCGGCATGGGGCGTCAGTTCCGGAAGCGGTGCCGGCTCCGGTTCATGCATGCGGTTGAGCCGCCTGCCCGGAGAGCGTGCTTCTCGCCTCTAGCTGCTCAGGGGCGTGCGTGACCGCTGATCTTCATCTCGCCGCCGGGGGCGGATGACCCCGAATTGAATCGCCGGTCGTTCTCGGCAGCCGGAGAACATATCCCCGGCACCTGTCTCTTCCGCTGTTCCTGTGCATGCGCGACTGGGAGTTTCCGGTGCTCTTGATTGCCTCCGGCATGAGGTTATATCTGATTCCCATGCCCCTTCATCTGTCCGTCATTCATATCAAACGATGAAGGGTGGGCGGGGAGCACCTATGTTTTCCGTGTGGAGGCCGGAGGTATTCCAGGGAAGCCTTCGGAAAACCGGATATTTTGAAGGCTGGTATTTCAAACATGTGAGCCGCGATGAAACCGCGGCCTGTGCCGTGATACCCGGCGTATCTCTCCCCCGTGATCGAAGAAAGGCCCATGCCTTCGTGCAGTTCTATGATGCGCGGGGCGGGACATCCTCTTATGTCCGCTACCCCTTGAGCGATTTCCGTGCAGACAGGAACACGTTCGGGCTCGAAATCGGGAGGAACCGCTTTTCCATGAACAGGGTGCAGCTGGATATCGACCAGGACGGAGAATCCATCCGGGCCGAGCTCGACTATCGCACCATACATCCATGGCCGGTCACGTGGCTGTCGCCTGGTGCAATGGGATGGTATGCCTTTGTTCCGGGCATGGAGTGCTATCACGGCGTGCTGAGCTTCAACCATACGATCGAGGGTTATTGTGAGAAAGACGGTGTACACACTGATTTTACCGGCGGCAAAGGATATATCGAAAAGGACTGGGGTACGTCAATGCCGAGCTCCTGGATATGGATGCAGAGCAACCATTTCGACGAGCCCGAGGCCTCATTCTTCGGCTCTATCGCGAAAATACCGTGGTTGGGCCGGTATTTCACCGGATATCTGTTCGGATTTTACTTCCGAGGAGAGGTCCACCGGTTCACCACGTACACCGGTGCCGGGATAAGGCATCTGAAGGTGGACGAGGATCTCATCACCCTCGAGGTGGAAGACAGAAAGCTCCGCATGGAGATCAGCGGCAAAAGGGAGGAAGGAGCCTGTCTCAAGACTCCGAGGGCGGGCGGGATGACCGGCAGGATCAATGAGACCCTCAATTCGAGCATCTCCCTGCGCCTCTCCGGAAAGAGGGGAGGGGAGACCCTCTACTCGGGCGTCGGGAGGAGAGCGGGCCTGGAGTATGCAGGTGACGTGCGGGAACTGATCTCAGAGCTCGCACCGCCGTAGAGGGATGCCGTACGCCTTCCCGGGGTCCGGAAGCGCTGCTGTCTCTGATCCCTCCGGGGGATACGGGGAGCTGTGGTATTGATTCATCTCAATGTCCTGCTATCTTTTCCTTATACGTTCATCTGCCGAAAAAAAGGACTTAAGCCATGGCCGGGAACCCGATCGACCGTGAAACACGCAAAGAGCTCCGCGAACTGACCGAGCTTATCCATCAATACCAGGCCAAACTGGACAGGATGTGCTCCTACGAGGCAATACTGCCCCGTATCGCCGAACCCATGGCCCTCATAGACCGTAGATATGTCTACCAGGCGGTGAACAATGCGTATCTGTCTTTTTACCGCAAGACCAGAGAAGAGGTGGTGGGACGCCCGGTGCAAGAGGTCATGGGGGAAGACATTTTCCGCGAAAAGGAGAAGGTCCGTCTGGACAGGGCCCTTGCGGGAGAGGAAGCCGAATACGAGGACCGGTTCTCATTTGGGGACGCAGAGCCCAGGTATATGCTCTTGCGGTATTATCCACTGGTCAGCGAAGAAGGAGCCGTTGAGGGGGTCATCTCATCGGCATGGGACATCACCGAGCGGAAGAGCGTCGAAAAAAAGACCTTGAAGATGCAGCGAGATCTCGAGGCCGAGGTGAAAGAGCATACAGAGAAGCTCTCGCAGGCGATTACAGCGCTCGAGCATGAGGTCGAGGTGCGCACCAGGGCCGAGGACGATCTCAAGGCGAGCCGGGAAAAGCTCTCGAAAATATTTCGGGCGATCCCAGATCCGGTCAGCATCACCACCTATGAGGACGGGATCTTCCTTGACGTGAACGAGTCGTTTCTCCATATGACCGGGTACACCCGTGATGAGGTCATCGGCCGAACCTCGCTCGAGCTCGGCATCTGGTATGACCCGTCCGAAAGGGCGAAGGTCATGGAAATGATCCGGGAGCAGGGCAGAGTCAGGAACCACGAGGTGAAATTCAGGAGCAAAACCGGCGGATCGAGAGTCATGCTCGTTTCTGTCGAGCTCATGGAGCTGGAGGGGAAACAGCATGTCCTGTTCGTGAGCAGGGACATCACCGACCGGAAGAACCTGGAAACCGAGGTGATCCGCTCACAGAAGATGGAAGCGATCGGCCGCCTGGCGGGAGGGATTACCCACGATTTCAACAATCTGCTGACAGCCATCGACGGATACTGCGAACTCGCGCTGCTCAGGATAGGCAAACCCGACCAGGTTCGTGCGAATATCCTCAAGATCAAGGATGTAAAAAACACCGCGTCCTCCCTGATCCGCCAGCTTCTGGCATTCAGCCGCAGACAGACCGTCAAGCCCCGTTCCCTCGATATGAACACCGTGGTGGAAAACATGCAGAGCATGCTCAAGCAGTTCATCGGAGAATCTGTCGAGCTCAAGATCCGACTTCAGAGAGACATCGGAAATGTATATGCCGACCAGGGACACGTGGAGCAGATCATCATGAACCTCGTGCTCAATGCGAGGGACGCCATGAAGAAGGGCGGAATCTTGAGCATCAGCACGAGTCGCGTTCACCTGGACGAGAGCGCTGCAGAGATGCATGTGGACCTCGTGCCCGGGGATTATATCAAACTCGAGGTAAGCGACACAGGGGTGGGCATGGATGAGGAAACCATGGCTCATGCATTCGAGCCGTTCTTCACCACCAAGGAGTCGGGCAAGGGAACAGGGCTCGGTCTGGCAACAGTCTATGGGATCGTCAGGAACAACGGGGGAAGAATCTCCCTGAAAAGCGAGATAGGCAGGGGCACGACCTTCGAGGTCTTTCTGCCCGTGAGCAGGGAGCCTGCCGAAGCCGCAGCGCGGAGGCCCGAGAAGGTCGGAGCCAGGGGCGGGTCCGAGGTCATCCTGGTGGTTGAAGACAACCGGTACGTATTGGATCTCTTGACGGAAGTGCTCGGCTCACTCGGATACACCCTGCTCAAGGCCAAGAGCGGGGAAGAGGCTATGGATGTCTGCGCAGCGCATTCCGGGGATATCGATCTCGTGATCGCGGATGTCGTCCTTCCCGGAATGGATGGGCCGGCCGTGGTGAAGATTCTCCTGAAGAGCTATCCTGGGATGAAAATCCTCTATATCACGGGCTACCCCGGCGAGGTGGTCTCCCTCTACGGCATCTCGGATACGGAAAGGCACCTTCTCCAGAAGCCGTTTTCCGCCGCCGCCCTGACCGAAAAGGTGCGGGAGGTGCTCGATGAGCCCCCCGGGCACGCGGCGTGACCCGTTGCCGTCCACATACGTGTATCTTTATCTTTGAGTAAGAAAAAAAAGCTGGTATTAGTAAGTCGTTCAAGCATTTGCTGACCGATCCCCGACAGGTGTGCCGGAAGCAACGGGACACGGGATATTGTTTTTTCGCGATGATGAACTGGCGAAAGGAGAGCCGTTGCCATGAAGTGGAGGAGCATACCCCTGGCCACACGCGTGGTCCTTGCCTGCATCGTTCTTTCCGCCCCCGGAGTATTCGCCGCTCGGTCTGCTCATGCCGCGGCCGATGTTCTGACGGTGGTGAACGATTCCGTGCCCGAGGTATCACTGAGCCCTGACGCCGTTCAGGAGATATTTCTGGGACGGAAGACCCGATGGAGCGACGGACAGAAAATCGTGCCGGCCACACTGAAGCAAGGGCGGACCCATGAAGATTTTCTGAAAGGATACATCCGCAAAACTCCGCATCAGTTCCGGGATTACTGGAGGAGACTAGTGTTCACCGGAAGGGGGACGGCCCCTGATGTTTTCGATTCTCCCGAGGACCTCGCGGAGTTCGTGAAGAAAACGCCCGGGGCCATAGGGTATCTTCCAGCCAGTCTCTATCAGTACCAGCTCAAGAGCCTGGCCATTGAATAGGAGGCGGAGCAATGAAAGGCGCTGCAGAAAAAGTTTTTCTCTCAGCCTTGGTCGTCCTGGTGTGTTTTGCCGGGAACGCCTGTGCCTACGAGTATCAGGGGATCGACATTCGGGGCTTCATCTCTCAGGGATATCTGTACAGCACCCACAACAACTTCTTTGCAGAGACCGAAGACGGCACGCCGCAGTTCAACGAGGCGGGCATCAATTTCTCGGCCCAGGCGACCGACAGGCTGCGTCTGGGCATCCAGTTCCTGGCGAGGGATCTGGGCTCCATCGGAAACAATGAGGTGATCCTCGACTGGGCGATCGCCGACTACCGCTACCGGGACTGGCTC
>Ga0255344_1004306_pt1 | contig 14653 bp, 9 predicted proteins | sample wastewater_treat_5_FD_192414 | JGI IMG/M metagenome (GOLD analysis project Ga0255344, IMG submission 192414) | Wastewater microbial communities from Lulu Island WWTP, Vancouver, Canada - plant18 | ecosystem: Engineered > WWTP > Wastewater > Unclassified | place: Canada: Vancouver, British... | reverse complement strand
GTAGAAGACCTTGAGGCAAAAATTATTCGTACTCCACTGGATCCGATAGTAACTTATTCCGACGACCCTTTGCGTATGATGAGAGCTATTCGATTCGCTACTCAACTTCAATTCACGATCGAAAAAAAATCGCTCGATGCCATTAGCTCGCAACGAGACCGAATAAAAATAATTAGCATGGAACGTGTGAGCGACGAATTAAACAAAATAATTCTCTCTCCTAAACCTTCTATCGGATTTAATTTGCTTTTCGAAACGGGACTATTGCAATTAATTTTTCCTGAGATGTATCGACTTTACGGAGTTGATTCAATTAATGGAAAAGCACATAAAGACAACTTTTACCATACCCTCGAAGTACTCGATAATATTTGCGCACTAACCGATAATCTTTGGTTGCGCTGGGCTGCTATCTTACACGATATAGCTAAACCTCCTACCAAACGATTTGATCCGGAGCATGGGTGGACTTTCCACGGACACGAAGATAAAGGTGCTCGAATGGTACCGGGAATTTTCCGCGATTTGAAACTGCCGCTGAACGAAAAAATGAAATATGTTCAAAAGCTAGTATTATTACATCTTCGCCCTATAGTTTTGGCGAAAAGCGAAGTGACGGATTCAGCGGTACGCAGATTATTATTCGAAGCTGGCGACGATATCGACGACCTGATGAAATTATGCAGCGCCGATGTCACAACCAAAAACGAATTCAAACAAAAGAAATATAGGGCCAATTTCGAACTCGTAAAAGAGAAATTAATCGAGGTTGAAGAGAAAGATAGTATCCGTAATTGGCAACCTCCCGTAACCGGTGAAATGATTATGGAAACCTTTAATTTAAAACCTTGTAGAGAGGTGGGAATCATTAAAAATGCAATAAGAGAAGCAATACTCGACGGACATATTCCAAATCAATATGATACGGCTTATGCCTATATGCTCGAAAAAGCGGAAGAGTTAGGACTTCAACCAATTAAGTAACATTTTAAGGAAATACTTTGAACAATAAAAGTTGCCGCTTAAATTTGCTAAACATAAAGAAAACAAAAGATGCCAGTAGTATACAGATTTAGAGTAACCTTTGAAGATTATGATGAGGTTAGCAGAGATATTGAAATTAAAAACTTGCAGACCTTCGAAGACCTGCATAATACCATCCAATCTTCTATAGGATTTGATAATAGCAAAGCTGCGTCTTTCTTTATGAGTACCGATCATTGGCTGAAAGGACAAGAAATTGCTTCGGAGGAAAGAACTTCTAAAACAGGCGAAAAAATTCCAGCAATGAGCGATTGCCGCCTTTGCGATTTTATTGCCGACCCACACCAAAAAATAATCTACATCAGCGATTATGATGCTAACTGGTCGTTCTTAATTGAATTGGCTAAAATCATACCTTCTACCGATCCGGGGAGAAATTATCCGGTGTGCGTTAAATCCACAGGAGAAGCACCTAAACAATATATTACCGTTCCTCTTTCTAAATCAGCATTGTCACCCGAAGATAGCCTCGCTTCTTTATTAATGGTTGGTAGCGAAATAGAAGAGGAAGATGATGATGAAACTGATGACATTAAAGACGATTTAATGGAAGAATCAGAAGAAGGTGTCGAAATGGATGAAATTGAAGGAATGAGCGAAGAAGGTGAAGATGACGACACTGAAAAAGAAGAAGGTGAAGAAGAATCTTTCAGCGATGAAGATCAACAAGATGATTATTAATATAATTAATATCTGAATTTAAAACCACAAAGTTATAATCGGCTTTGTGGTTTATTTTTTATAACAACCTCACACAAATAAATAATTTGGCAACTCTAATAGTCATCGGCGGACCAACAGCTTCTGGAAAAACCGGACTCGCAATCGAGTTAGCTAAAGAACTGAATACAGAGATCATTTCAGCCGATTCACGTCAGTGCTTTAAGGAAATTTCAATTGGGACAGCAAAAGCAAGTCCGGCCGAACTTAGTTCAGTAAAGCATCATTTTATCGATTGCCTCTCGGTATCCGAAACAGTTAACGCCGGGAAATTCACCGAATTGGCAGATGAGGTAATAGCAGAATTATCCAAGACCAAAGACTATATAATAGTTGCAGGCGGCACTGGATTATATATCAAATCACTAATCGAAGGACTCGACAATTTACCTCATATTCCAGAAGAATTCAGAAAGGAAATAAAAAGCGATTTTGAAGCTAAAGGATTAGAATCCTTTGTCAACGAACTTAGAAATAACGACCCTGATTATGCAGCTAAAGTTGACCTTCATAATCATGCACGTGTAATACGAGCTATTGAATTGATGCGCTTCACAGGAAAGCCTTATTCTTCGCTGATAGGGAGCAAACCCGAAAATCCCAGATACAAATCAATATCGTTTTGCATCGACATTCCTCGACCGCAATTGTATTCCCGAATCAATAACCGCGTTGATCAAATGATGGAACACGGCCTTTTAGAAGAAGTAAAATCAGTCAATAACTTCAAAGCCAATCCCGCATTACAAACTGTCGGTTATAAAGAAATGTTCGATTATATCGACAGGAAATTTAGTATAAACGAAGCCGTCGACTTGATAAAACAACATACTAGAAACTACGCTAAACGTCAATTAACATGGTTTCGTCACCAAGGAAATTATCGATTTGTTGAGCCCAAACTTAGTATAATTAAGGAATATCTTAGAAATGAAAAGTAGATTTTACCATTTTATTACGCTTTTATTAGAATAATCGAAATTTAAACAAGTTCTTTTCACTAAGTTTGTTTTAGCCTTTACAACCAAAACTATGAGAAAAATTTACATGCTTGCAGCAGCATTGCTGTTGTCGCCGTTTGCATTCGCTAGTAGCGGAATATTGCACAACGATGATGCCTTAGCGAAGCGCTTCATCACTAACAACAAAAGCAAACCCGACGATGCCGTTCAAGAACGATTGAGATCGTCGGCTGAATGGAAATCATTTAAACAGCAACACGGAGATTGGTGGGTGCAGTTTAATGAATCGAACCAAAAGCCACACCGCGCCTTCGGAACTCCAATTCAACTACCCAACCTTTCGCCAGATGCAGCTGCTAGCTTCTTCTTGACGAATTATGCAGGAGCGTGGATTCCTTCTAATGTACAATTAGTCTCTGCTGGAAAGTTTACTGAGAATGAAAAATATTATCAGCCTAACTTCATTCAAAAATACAACGGACTTGAAGTGCTATGGAGCCGAGCAACAGTAAAAATGACGAAAGACTACAGAGCAATAATGTTCGGTGCAGATGTTTATGATGATATTCAAATTTCAACTACAGCGTCTTTATCAACCGTTAATGCAGCTCAATATGCTAGTAAAGATATTAGCAATTCGATATTAAGCATTAATAACGGGGGATTAAAAATCCTTCCTATCCCGTCAGGTAATTCCAACAATTACCGATTAGTTTATGAATTGACAGTAAAAACAATCGGTAGCGATAATATCCCGGCTAACTATTACACATTAGTAGATGCTAACGATGGAACTATACTTTACAGAAAAAATAAAGTAGAACATTTTGCATCAGAGATTAATGTTACCGGTACATTATACCCTACTCAACCTTATAATCCAAGTCAAACATTAAATCTTCAATACATAAAAGTTACCGATCCGCAAGGCACTAACTATACGGATGCAAACGGATTTATCAATCTCAATACCGCAGCTCCATTTACCGCAACTTTTAATCTTGAAGGATTATGGGCTCAAGTTTTCTTAGGACAAAACGGGAACACAATTACACCATTAACTGCTACTATTAATGCTGGATCGAATACAATAAGCATGAACCCTGCTTATTCAATTCAAGAAATCACAGCATATTATCATACCAATATTGTTCACGATTTCATGAAATCAAAATTATCGACTTTCACTGCGCTCGACTTCCCGATTTCTGTAAAAGTCGATCGTACCGACGGAACGTGTAACGCGTTTTATGATGGAGGGATTAACTTCTACACAACCGCAGGCGGATGCAATGCATTATCGCAAGTGAATGATGTAGTGTATCACGAATATGGCCACGGAATTTCGGACTTATATTGGTCAGATCACGGATTGAATTTCAGCAACGGAGGAATGGGCGAAGGATATTCTGATGTATGGGCTATTTGCATTACTAATGAACCTACTTTGGGATTAGGATATAGCTCTAGCGATCCAAATACTTTCGTACGCGATTATGACTTTGCAAATGGAGCAACACGCAAAGTTTATCCTCAAGATATTGCAGGTGAAGTTCACGCCGACGGAGAAATTATTGCCGGTGCGTGGTGGTCTACAGCTTTAAACATGGGATCCACTACTTCAATGGCCAACTTATTTACAGCTTCTCTCGCAGGATTAGCTAATGGTCCCGACGGAGCCGAAGGGCAAGTGTACACCGATATTTTAATAGATGCCTTAGAAGCTGATGATAATGATGCCAACTTGACTAATGGAACACCCAATTCAGCAGCTATAGTGCCTGCATTCGCTGCTCACGGAATTACATTAGTGTCAAATGCAGAACTTACACATACTCCAATAACGAATGCATCTTACAGCACTCCTATCACTTTAAATGCATCTCTAACGAATGTACAATTTGCATGGGCTTTGCAAGGATTAAAAGGCGGCTATAAAGTCAATAACGATCCCAGCTGGACTCCACTAACGTTTACGGATATGGGAGGATATAATTTTGTGGGAACTATTCCGCCACAAACAAATGGCACCATCATCTCTTATTACATCGGAATTGAAGATATAAACGGGACTATTAGCAATGTAAAACCTGCTGGAGCGAACGACATAGAACCTAATTTACCGTTTTATACTTTAGTTGGATTTAATCAAATTTTTACAGAAGATTTTGATAATTCCGCAGGAGCTTGGACAGAAGGTTTACCTGGTGACAATGCCACTACAGGTATTTGGGAACAAAATGTTCCTGAACAAACAGATGTAAATGGCGTGATTGTTCAACCGGCATTTCAACATACTTTCAACGGATTAATTTGTTATGTAACGGGAGCGTCTTCCCTTGGCGCCGCCGGCGGAAATGATATTGACGGCGGTAAAACATCGCTACAATCACCTACTTTCGATCTTACCGGATATACAAACCCTGCATTCGAATATTATAGATGGTACACGAATGATCAAGGTGCAACTCCTAAAACTGATTACTGGCAAGTATCAGCATCTGCCGATGGAATTAACTATACGCCGATCGAAAACACAAGAGTTGCCGATCATAGCTTCCGCCAATTTGTTTTCCGAGTGAATGACTTATTTCCGGGCGCAACGGAACTTACTTTCCGTTTTGTTGCGGAAGATGCTAATGCAGGAAGTCTAGTTGAAGCATTGCTTGACGATTTAACACTATATGATGAAATGAGTGTTGGCTTGAACGAGATTCAAGATATCAGCTTATTGTCAGCAGCTCCGAATCCTGCAAGCAGCAATATTTCAGTACATATGATGTTAAATAAAAGTGCCGAGTATTCTATTCAATTAGTTAACTTACTCGGACAAACTGTTTATTCTTCGAGCGAAAAACTATCAAGCAGAAACAATACTATTGATGTGCCGGTTAGTAAAATTCAATCAGGATTATACTTACTAAAAGCTATCGGACCGAATGCAGAAAAATCAATTAAAGTAACTATCATTCACTAGTAATTTATAAAACAAACCATAAAAAAGGCTTCCAACTGGAAGCCTTTTATTATTCTTTCACTAAGTCTTCTATCAGCTGGTTTCTGTAATTGGAAAATATGGCAGACTTACTTACAAATCCTTCATATTTCATTCCGACTAATACCGGAAGATTCCAAGCTTGGGTATCCTCGAACTTTTTCATTACTGCCGACATAGGTTCTTTTATTTCTAATTCTGCAGGAGCTCTTTGCATCAAATCGCGAATCATTAAGGCATCATATTTTTCCGGCTTAAACATTAGTGCCCGAATATCATCCAACAAAATCACACCGTGAAATTGATTATAATGATCAACTACAGGAAATAAATTTCGCTTTGACTCAGGAATAACTTTTATCAAATCACGTAATGTACCATTCAAAGGAACAGGTGTAAAATCCTTTTCAACTAGATCTTTTAAATGCAAATGGTTAAGTACTTCAAAATCGGGATTATTTAAAACCAACTCTCCACTTATCGCGAGTTTACGAGTGTAAACAGAATAAGGCTCAAAATATTTGGTTACGAAATAACTTAAAGCCGATACTATCATTAAGGGAACAAATAATGTATATCCTCCCGTAATTTCAGCAATAAGGAATATAGCAGTCAGCGGAGCATGAATAACACCACTCAATAATCCCGCCATAGCAACTACAATAAATTGCACATGATCGAGTTCAGCTATTCCTGAAATTCTAAGTCCTTCAACAAATAATAGCCCTAAGAATGATCCAGCAAATAATGATGACCCAAACATACCTCCATTCCCTCCTCCCCCAATGGTAAACATGGTTGCAAATACCTTAGTGAGCATCAATGCTGCAGCCATAATTAAAACTCCGTACTTGTTAGCTATCAAATACGATAACGGTGTATAGTTAAATAGATGTCCGTAGTCGGCATGTAAAATATTTAAAATATTGGGATATCCTTCTCCATATAGCGGAGGAAAAACAAATATCAACATGCCTAATAATGCGCCACAAAAAACGCTTTTTAAATAGGGTCGCTTGAATCGCAGGAAAAAAGTCTCGCCTTTCGAGAATACACGAATGCTATAAACGGACAATAAGCCACATATTAATCCCAATACAATAAAATACGGAATTGAAGAGAATGTCCATTCATTCGTTACTCGGTAAAATGGTTGTCCCGTATAAAGTAATTTAGATACAACCGCTGATGTAGCAGATGCAATTAGAATTGGAATGAAAACCGGAACTGTCACTCTTGCTAATATTACTTCCATAGCAAAAATCACACCCGCTGTAGGACAATTAAAGATCGCCGAAATTCCGGCAGCAGCACCACAAGCAATTAGGATTGTTTTCTCGCGCAAGGTCATTCGCAGTGCTTTGCCCAGATTACTTCCATAGGCACTTCCGGTAACAACAATTGGCGCTTCTAGTCCCGCTGATCCTCCGAAACTAACAGTGAATACCGAACTAATCATCTGCGAAAACAACTTGTGCTTCGGAATATTTGCATTGTTCTTAGAAATATCAACGAGCAATAATCCGGTCCCGCGACCTAAATTACCATTCAGGTATCGCTGAACGTAAATGGAACATAATAGAATTCCGAAAAATGGTAAAACCATATAGCTCCACTCCGCATTTTTCGAAATAATATCGTCTTGTATAAGATGCTGAACGAAACGAATTATCACTTTCAATAGCACGGCTAGTATACTAGTAATGATGCCTGTGAGCATAGCCACCAACACCAAAAAAGTACGCTCACCGACATTTTTAGTTCGCCATTGTGCAAACCGATCGAGCCAAGGAGATATTGCTTTCATTCTGAATTACTAAAATACCTGACCTGTTTATCACCTCGCATGAAGAAGTAACTAAGATTTCAACGATTTATCAACGGTCAAATTTCCAATAAACGTACATTAAAAAGCAGTATTTATGCCTAATAATCAATATCTAGTGAAATTAACAGGCCAAAGAGGAGAACTATGTCATATTCCACCAAAAAATTGGCATCACTGTTGTAATTTGGCAAATTGAATTAATTGCCATTACCATGAAAGTCCACTTAGGAATTATCGCGTTTACCCTTTTATCGTACACCGTTTCAGCTCAGCTGAGCCCGATTAAGGAAACTACTCAAAAAGTACATATTGTTGTTAATGATGATCAAGTTGATGCGCGCGATATCACTCGCGAGTTAGCAATTGGCAACAATAAACCTCCTCGCAATGCTTCTTTCAGCATCGACTTTACTCAAATTATTCGTACTAATTTCCGTGAACCCAATATCCCGGTTTCAATTACGAATGATATCATTAAACTTTCAGGCGATATTAATTACAAAGGTTTTGATGTGCATGATGTCCTCTATCCTGCTTCGTTTTCTTGCGTCGGACGATTGTCGTCTAAGAGTGGTGGAACTCGTGATTTTCCAATGACTTCTCCCGTGGTTTCGAATAAGTCGGAAAACATGTCGTTTAATTATGCCGATACGAATCGTATTTTTCAAAATCTGAATATTGTTAATCAGAAGGTGAAATACAATGATGCGGTCATAAAATATTTCAAAGAACGTATCCGACTTATCAATGATTATTATGCTTCTGCAGCTTCACTCGATAATACATTCGCATTGCTTCAATCTATCAATATGAATGATGCTGAAAACTGGAAAGTAATCAAGCAAAAAATTGATAATGCCGAATCACAAATTTTAACTGTAGATAACAAACATTATTACCAGTCGCTTTCTCTTCAAGAAAATGATCCTGCGAAGTTGAAACATAAATTAACGGAATGTAAAAATTTCGCTGCCGATTCGAGAAGCCGTTTCAATTATATGATGGCTAATTTACATGTGTTGTTTTATGATCGCGGCAATAGCTTTATGATGAAAAATAATCCGGCGAAAGCTGAACAGTATTACCGTTGGTCGCTGGAGGTAAATCCTTTGTTTGCTCCTTCTTTATTACAGTTGGCGATTATCGATTATCAACGTAATGAGTTGCGCGAAACGATTTGCAAGGCCGATGATATTCTTTATAATCTTCACCCAGATCCTGAAACAAAAGAGCGCACGTACGACTTAATTCGTGATGTTTATGATGCTCATATCGACAAGGCAAATTATCAGCTGCAACAGCGTAAAGATTATTACAAAGCAGTTGATGAGTTTGAAGAAGCCCGACGTATTTGTGAAAAGTATAATACAGTGCGTTGCGATGAAGCTTTGTTCAACGGAATTAAAGCAGCTAAAACTGGAATCTATAGAGATCACCTTGAAAAATCGAGGTTATATGTGCAATCAGGCGATTTAGTGAAAGCCGATAAAGCGGTCGATAATGCCATACAATATCAATTGGCGAATAGCAGAGAAATTACTGATAATTCAGAGGCGTTAGCGATTAGAAAAGGAATCAATCAAAAGTTATACGACAATAAAATTACGATCGCTAAAAACTTCACTGAGCAAAAACAATACGATGATGCGTTGAAGGCTTTTGATGATGCCGACCAATTGAAATATCAATATGAGTTGACGGCTTCCGCCGATATTAAAGATCGCAAACTTGCTGCTGCTCGTCCACGAATTTCTGAGTTGTTCTACGAGGGGGAATCATTCGTAAAACTAAATGATTTGAAATCGGCAAGCGACCGATTGAAATCCGCAACAGCTTTGCAAACGAAATATGATTTAACGGGCGACAAAGACATCAATAAACATAAAGAATTGTTGCGTAAGAGTATTTATACGCAAGAGTGCATCAATACCGAAGAACAAATTGCCGGCTTAGCGAAGGAAGGCGATGCACAAAAAGACAAATCAAATTATTTGGAAGCATCGAGCAATTACACGCAAGCAATCGCATTAGCAAAGGAGTTCAAAGATTGCGCTATCGATATTGCTGCAATTGAAGCATCAGAATTGGAGATTCGTCCCGCTGCGACTTACCTCACTTTTATGCGCGATGTTAAACTAAAAATGGAGAATGGCGATTACCGCGAATGTCTCGATATTTATTCAAAAGCGACTAAATATTATACCGAAAAAAATATCGCCGATTTCGGCATCGATCACGAACCTGATCAATATCGTTATATACGTGATAAAGGAAGCAACGGACTTATCTATTATGCTGCCGACCTGTATCGCGAACAAAACGAACTCGACAAAGCATTGCTTCTTTCAAAGTTATTGCTAAGTAGAAATTACGACGTTAAATTCCTCGAAGGTTCACTCTATACTCTTGGATATAAACTTGGCGAACGCGAAAAACTTCAAAACCCGAAAGGCAAATGGAAAAACTTCGTTAAGCAATATTCGGGCGGTGATAAAAAACTCAGACGATTAGAGAAAGGGTTTTCGAAAGGATACAGGAAATAATTTGCTAATGTGCTAGTGGGATAATTTGCTAATGGAGCAAAGCTCAACAATAAAAAAAATGCTCTAATGAAATCCCGAAGGATACAGGAAATAATTTGCTAATCTGCTAGTGGGGTAATTTGCTAATGGAGCAAAGCTCAACAATAAAAAAGAGTGCTCTAATGAAATCCCATAGGATACAGGAAAAGATAATTTGCTAATTTGCTAGTGGGATAATTTGCTAATAGAGCAAAGCTCATCAATAAAAAAAGAGCTAATAATTGAAGACAATTATCAGCTCTTTTTTTATCTCTAAACATTAACAATCCAATCCCGTAGGGATGGCATTATCGTTAGGCGAATTTCGCAGCGTCCGACAAAAATTTAGCCAGACCAGAATCAGTTAATGGATGCTTTAACAAATCTAAAATTGGTTGTAACGGACAAGTTGCAACATCAGCTCCTAACTCAGCACATTTGATAATATGCATTGGGTGACGAACTGAAGCAGCTAATACTTGTGTTTCGTATCCGTACTCACGATAAATATGCACAATCTGATCAATCAAATCTAATCCGTCAGTCGATACATCATCTAAACGACCAATGAAAGGAGAAACATAAGTAGCTCCAGCTTTCGCTGCTAACAATGCTTGTCCCGCAGAAAACACTAACGTACAGTTCGTTTTAATTCCTTTTTTCGAGAAGTAACGAATTGCTTTGATACCGTCTTTAATAATAGGCACTTTCACCACGATTTGCGGATGTAATTTAGCTAACTCTTCGCCTTCACGAACCATTCCTTCAAAATCAGTAGAAATAACTTCAGCACTTACATCACCACCTTCAGCAATATTGCAAATATCAACGTAATGTTTCATCACGGCTTCTTTGCCTTTAATGCCTTCTTTGGCCATTAATGAAGGATTGGTAGTCACTCCGTCGAGTACTCCAAGGTCGTATGCTTCGCGAATCTGATCGAGATTAGCTGTATCTATAAAGAATTTCATGGTTTTAAAATTTGATGCAAAATTACTCATTTGCCCCCTTTCCCCTACTTCTATTGCTCCGATTGTTGAAAAACGATATTTTCTGAAAATAAAAATCGCTATTAATCAGCCTGTTAAAGAGGAAAATCCAAATTTCTCCGTTTTTTAAACAATCCCTAATCATTTAAAAATGCAAAATAACTACTTTTGCACCCGGGTAAGTCTTATACGACCAGCTCCTACGAACCTCCCCAGGACCGGAAGGTAGCAAGGATAAGTGGTTGAGCGGTGCGATATAAGTAGCTTACCCTTTTTTTATGCCCTTTTTTTTGGACAAAACCTTCTTTTTCACCACAATTTAACGAGGGAAGCATCAGTAATTAATTTAAATTTGCATCCTATGAATCAATCGGTATCGGGATTTAAACTATTCGTCAATTTCGGAGCTTTATGCGCGTTAATCATGTTCGCCATGGTTTTAATCATTTGGAAAATGGGATACTTCCCTATGGGAGAGTCGTCGATTCTCTTTAGCTGGCTTCCATTTGTATTCATGTTTTCGGGTGCAAAACGCTACCGCGATAGCATGAACGGCGGTGTGATTTATTACTGGGATGCCTTCAAAGCCATGATGGTAATTTGCGGTGCCGCAGCACTGTTATATGTGATGCTGATGTACATTTTCGGAACTATCATTGAACCAAATTTTATTCAACAGTATAAAGACTTTACACTTCAAGCTTTCGACACGATGAAATCTTCTATGAAGAATATGGTGGGTTCATCGTCGTACGAAAAAATTGAAGATGCAATGATTGAAAGTATGCAGAAAGTTACGCTTACTTCTCTCCTATTTTCCGAATATCTCAATAAACTTTTTTATGGTGCTATTTTATCGCTCATTATGGCTTTCGCACTTCGTAAAAAACCTACATCCGACATTATCTGATGCAACAACCTGAACTCGATCTATCCATTATAATTCCTTTGTTTAACGAGGATGAATCGCTTCCCGAATTAGCGGAGTGGATTCAACGCGTGGCAATTCAACAGGGCTATAGCTATGAAGTAATTTTTGTTGATGATGGCAGCAAGGATAAATCTTGGGAGGTCATCTCGAATTTATCAGCTAAAAATCCTTCTTTTAAAGGCATTCGCTTCCGTCGTAACTACGGGAAATCAGCAGCTCTTCAAAAAGGTTTTGAAGCAGCGAAAGGAAAAGTTATTATGACTATGGATGCCGATTTGCAGGATAGTCCCGATGAAATACCAGGAATGGTGGATATGATCATCAAAGATGGTAACGATCTTGTTTCTGGTTGGAAGAAAAAACGTCACGATCCACTTTCTAAAACGATTCCTACCAAGCTCTTCAATTATGCTACGCGAAAAATGTCGGGGATCAATAATCTCCATGATTTTAATTGCGGTTTGAAAGCCTATCGCTACGAAGTTGTGAAAAGCATCGAAGTGTATGGCGAAATGCATCGTTATATTCCGGTGATCGCTAAATGGTCGGGATTCACGAAAATTGAAGAGAAAGTTGTTGAACATAGAGCTAGAAAATATGGTTCAACCAAATTTGGATTAGAACGTTTTGTAAACGGATTCCTCGACTTAATGTCGATCATGTTCGTTTCGCGTTTCGGGAAACGTCCTATGCATTTCTTCGGGACATTAGGTTCGCTAATGTTCATCGCCGGATTTATGTTAGCCGCTTATCTCGGATTATCGAAATTGTATGCCGTGTATGCAAATATTCCTGCGCGATTAATTACCAATCGCCCTTCGTTTTATATCGCGCTTACTTGCATGATAATTGGATCACAATTATTCCTTGCCGGATTCATTAGTGAACTCGTAGGACGTAACAGCAGCGAAAGAAATCAATACTTGATTGAAGATTATCGCAATCTGTAATTGTTATTGCTGATTCATCATGTCGCCTAAAAAAATAATCATCGTTGGACCAGCTCATCCGCTACGTGGCGGAATTGCAGCTTTCAACGAGCGAATGGCGAATGAGCTTATCAACGAAGGACACGATGTTCAGATTATTACTTTTAGCTTGCAGTACCCTGGATTTCTTTTCCCCGGAAAAACGCAATTCTCTTCGGAACCAGCACCTAAAAATATTCCCATCACAGTAGAAGTAAACTCTGTTAATCCTCTTAACTGGATTAAAATCGGGAATAAAATTAAAGCACTTAAACCCGATCTTTTAATACTTCGATTTTGGATTCCCTTTATGGGTCCATGCTTAGGAACTATTGGGAAAATAGCTAAGAAAAATAAACATACCGAAGTCATCGGTTTCCTCGATAATGTGATACCGCATGAGCATCGAACCGGCGATAAACAACTTACCAATTATTTTATAAAAAGTTGTGATCGCTTTATTGCGATGTCGAAACAGGTAGTAGACGAGCTTCGCCAGTTCACCAACAAATCGTGTAAAATGATCCCTCATCCGGTGTATGATCATTACGGCGATACGATGACAAAAAGTACTGCTTGCGCACATCTTCAACTCAACGAAAATCAAAAATATTTACTCTTCTTCGGATTTATCAGAAACTACAAAGGCCTCGATATTTTACTCGAAGCAATGGCCGATAGTCGCATAAAAAAAGCGGGAATTAAGTTAATAGTTGCTGGAGAGTTTTATGGAGATGCAAGTCCCTATCATCAACTCATCGAAAAATCGGGGAATAGTGAATCCATCATTTTACATACGGATTATATCGCCGATGATGAAGTAAAATATTTTTTCAGCGCTGCCGACTTAATCGTTCAACCGTATAAAAGTGCTACGCAAAGTGGCATTTCGCAATTAGCTTATCACTTCGAAAAACCAATGGTTGTGACTAACGTTGGTGGCTTACCGGAAATAGTTCATCATCTCAAAACCGGATATGTAGTAGAAGTAAATCATCAAGCTATCGCAGATGCAATCATCGACTTTTTCGAAAAGAACAATAGTCTTTCGTTTGCTCCATATCTGAAAGAAGAAAAGAAAAAATACAGTTGGGAATCCCTCGCAAAAGGCATCCTGAATCAATAAAAGCAATCCAATTAAAAAGTAAAACAATAAGCTATGGCAACCGATATCCGTTCACTTATTCAAGCATCAATCGACACCAAACAACTTGTACTAAAAGATGAAGCCTTACTCGCCTCTATTCAACAAGTAGCTGATGCATGTGTAGAAGCTTTTCGCAACGACAAAAAAGTACTCTTTTGTGGTAATGGCGGAAGTGCTGCTGATGCGCAACATATTTCGGCCGAATTAAGCGGCAGATTTTACACCGATCGAGAGCCATTATACTCCGAAGCTTTGCATGTTAACAGCTCATACATGACCGCAGTTGCCAATGATTATTCCTACGATGTTGTTTATAGCAGAATGGTAAAAGCATGTGGAAGAAAAGGCGATGTACTGGTGGGAATTACCACATCGGGGAACTCAAAAAATATTCTTCAAGCAATGGAAGCCGCCAAAGCACAAGGCATGATAACCGTTGGCATGACGGGAGCCTCGGGAGGAAAAATGAATGACGTATGTGATTTCATGCTGAAAGTCCCTAGCAGTG
>Ga0255344_1004297_pt1 | contig 14669 bp, 12 predicted proteins | sample wastewater_treat_5_FD_192414 | JGI IMG/M metagenome (GOLD analysis project Ga0255344, IMG submission 192414) | Wastewater microbial communities from Lulu Island WWTP, Vancouver, Canada - plant18 | ecosystem: Engineered > WWTP > Wastewater > Unclassified | place: Canada: Vancouver, British... | reverse complement strand
AGAAGAAGCCCGAGCCCGAGAAGTCCGAGGCTAAGAAGGATGAGAAGAAGCCCGAGCCCGAGAAGTCCGAGGCTAAGAAGGACGAGAAGAAGCCCGAGCCCGAGAAGTCCGAGGCTAAGAAGGATGAGAAGAAGCCCGAGCCCGAGAAGTCCGAGGCTAAGAAGGACGAAAAGAAGCCCGAGTTCGAGAAGTCCGAGGTCAAGAAGGACGAGAAGAAGCCCGAGCCTGAGAAGTCCGAAGCTAAGAAGGACGAGAAGAAGTCCGAGCCTGAAATGCCGGGCATCAAGACGGACGTAAAGAAGCCTGTCCTGGAAAAGGCTGAGGAGAAAAAAGACACGAGAAAGCTTCTGTCCTCACATGGAAATATGTCCATTCTTGAAGCTCCTAAAGTTCTGCCTAAGCGTGAAGCACCTACTCTCACTGATGAGATGAAGGAGATCGTCATAGAGATCACTCAGGATAAGCTTACTCAGGAAGAAAAAGAGGCAAGATACGGTGAACTTCTTCATGATGAGAATATCGAGATCGACGACAGCCACAACATGGCTATCGACAAGAACGGAACTCTCGTAAAGTATATCGGCACTACCGAGTCTATCAACATCCCCGAAAAGGTAAAGGTTATAGGTAAGTATGCTTTTCGTGGAAACGAGACCGTAAAGCGTATCGTTCTGCCTGACAGCGTTAAGAAGATCGATAATTTCGCTTTCTGCCACTGCTTCAACCTTGAAGAAGTCGTGCTTTCAAAGAGCCTTGAATCCATAGGCGATAATGCCTTCCTCCAGTGTGAGAATCTTCGTGATGTCAGCTTCCCTGAGTCGCTGAAGAGAATAGGCAAGGGCGCATTCGGCCGCTGCAATTCCCTTGAGAATCTGGTACTTCCTGCATATCTCCAGAGAATAAACGAACTCACTTTCTTCTCATGCAGAAATCTGAAGAGAATAGTAATTTCGGGCAGTGTTGAGGCAATAGGTGCGTCGGCATTCTCCGAGTGTTACGAACTGAAAAAAGTCGTTATCTCCAATTCTGTACAGGAGATCGGCGAAAGTGCATTCGCATGGTGCCGTGGCCTTACGGAGATAACTCTCCCGGCTACTGTGAAGACCATTGGAAACTGGGCTTTCTACGGCTGCCAGAATCTGACGGAGCTTCGTATAAGTATGTACATCAAGGATATAAAGGAGGACGCTTTCAACGGCTGCGAGAGTCTGAATCAGGTGGGAATCATCGAATTCGAGAATGATGGCATCGATCTTGGCGAGATCAAGAAAGGCCATAAACAGGTCATCCGCATACTCAAGCAGGTCAACCGTAAGCAGGCTGAGAGCTATGCAAGAATGCACGGCTTCAGGACGTTGTTTATATGATAGATTTTATAGAGAAGAAACCCTCGGCGCAGGAGTACAGTTCGCTGACCGAAGCCGTAGGATGGGGGAGAGAACCCGACAGTATAGTTGAGGAAATGTTCGAGAATACGCTGTATTCCGTCTGCGCCTATGACGGCGAAAAGATCATTGGCTTTGCAAGGATAGTCGGAGACGGTATGCTCTTTGCGTATATCCAGGACGTAATGGTGCTGCCCGAATATCAGGGACGGCATATAGGTTCGGTCCTTATGGAGTATATCATGGGTGAGATAAGCCGAAGAACGGCCATAAGTCCCAATATCCGCACATATCTCGGCGCTTCCGAGGGCAAGGAGGATTTCTATAGGAGATTCGGATTTGTCACCCGTGAGGAACTGGGACTTGGCGCAGGTATGATACTCAAAAAGCGGCTGCACTGACAATTGCAAAAATAAGGGCGCTCCTCTAACGGGTGCGCCCTTTTGAATGTGGGAAAACATTTTTTAATTGGTTTTATCCAAGGGCGCACAATGTGCGCCCCTACATTCTCAATTCTTAATTCTCAATTTTCCGGTATTATCCGAGGGCGCTCGGAAAGCGCCCCTACATTCTCAATTCTCAATTCTTAATTCTCAATTTTCCGGTATTATCTGAGGGCGCTCGGAAAGCGCCCCTACATTCTCAATTCTCAATTCTCAATTCTCAATTTTTCGGTATTATCTGAGGGCACTCGGAAAGCGCCACACATAGTAGGGGGCGATGCACACATCGCCCCGTGCCTTCACGTTGATCAATCGGGCTGATGTGGGCATCAGCCCCTACACAATGTTTCATTTATCCGTTATTTGGTTGGAACGGGCAGATGATATCCGCCCTTATTTATTCCGTAGAAGCAGATATTTCCGCTTTGTGGCAAGTCCTCCACGGATATGACGTTCCTGTTTGTTTATTTCCAGTATCTCCTTTACCTGTTCGTACAGCTGAGGTGCGACTATTTTCAGACGTTCGCTGACATCCTTATGCACCGTGCTTTTGCTTATCCCGAATTTTCCTGCTGCTGCACGGACTGTCGCCTTATGTTCGATGATATATTGTCCCAGCATGACAGCACGTTTATTCGGCTGTTCCTTCAAAATTATCCCTCCTTTGCGTTACTGCGGTCAATAATTTATATGCAGTGCAGGGGAGGATAATGCTCTGTTTGTCTAAAGTTCTATCGACTATATTTAGTGGTCATATGAACTTATATATAAAATCATTCCAAAATCGTTATTGACATTATTGTAACAATGTTTTATAATTACAAATGTCGATAAGAACGGCAAAAAAATTAATTTTTAGGGAGATTTTGGAAATGAAAAAGTTTATAGCAATTATCGCATTAGTATCAGCTCTTAGCTGCGCAGGCTGCGGTGAAAAGGCTGAAAGCAGTACAGTTTCAACATCATCAAGCAGCGCAGTTGAAAACTCAGCCGCTGAGGAAAGCGTCGCAGAGGAAAGCAGCGAGGAAGAAAGTTCAGTTGCAGAATCAGCAGTGAAAGAAGAGGATTACTTTGACTGGTGGGGATTAAGTATGTACCGTCCCGCTGATTATCAGGTTAAACTAAGTGAAGGTTTCCCACAGGCATTTTTATCAACAGCTGATGATACAGTGAATAACATCGTTTATCTGACACTTAAAATGGATGATGTAACTACTGCAGAAGGTGCATTAGACTATTTCTATCAGTATTCAATTAACAAAGACATTCTTGGTGCAGAGGACAAAGTTGCTTCTTTAAAGGATAATGAGATCGTAAGTGAAGAGAAGGTGCAGGTAAATGGCTGTGATTTTATAAGACAGTCAGGTGTATATCATTGTGATACTGTTGGTGAGTATACAGATTTTGCATATACTGGTTATTTTGGTGTAATGGATTTTCCAAAGTTAGGAAAACAGCCTGCTGTATTCATCGCATTCTCACATCATACAGATGATGAAATGAAGGCAGAACTTGCCCGTCTCGTTGATACAGCTGCTAAGGATGCAGTTCCGATGAACTGATGATCCGACTTTAATATCCGTCTGAATGACAAGGGCGATCGGAATATTTCCGACCGCTCTTTTTTGTCACCTGCTTTCCCCCTCACGCATATCATAAAAGGAGATTTCGGCGTGCCGTATGCCGTAAAGCGGTGGAGGAAAGATATGTGCGGAATTGCAGGCGCTGTCAGTTTTATTGAGGATATGCGTGAGGATATGAAGACCTACGAAAAAATGCAGAATTCACTTATACGCCGTGGTCCCGATCAGCGTGGGATAGTGCTTTCCCGTGAGGCGGCTCTGATACATACACGGCTTGCGGTCATCGATATCGAGGGCGGCCGTCAGCCCATGAGCACAGGGCGGTACACCATTGTTTACAACGGCGAACTGTACAACACCGAGGAGATCCGCCGTGAACTTGACGACGACTTCTCCACTCGCTCCGATACCGAGGTGGTGCTGAAAAGCTACATAAAATGGGGAGAGGACTGCGTTGAACATTTCAACGGTATATTTGCCTTTGCGGTCTATGATGAACAGGAGCACAGACTATTTCTCGCCCGTGACCGCATAGGTGTAAAGCCTCTTTTCTACTTCCTCAGCGGCACTAAACTCATATTCGCTTCGGAGATACCCACGCTCCTTGAACATCCCGATATCCCCCATGAAATAGATGCACAGGGGGCGGCAGAGCTTCTGCTGATGGCTCCGGGACGGACGGCAGGCTGCGGAGTTGTAAAGGGCATAAGGGAGCTGAAAGCAGGGGAGTGCGGCTTCTATTCCGAGGAAGGGCTGAAACTCCGCACATACTGGCGGCTGAGAGCCTATCCCCTTGATGAAAGCTTTGAGCAGACCTGTGAGCACGTAAGGGAACTGGTTATCGACTCCATACGCAGACAGCTTGCGGCGGATGTGCCTGTGTGTACTTTTTTGTCTGGCGGACTTGATTCCAGCCTTATATCATCGGTGGCGGCGGCTGAAATGAAAAAGCAGGGCAGGACTCTCCACACATTTTCCGTTGACTATCAGGGCAATGACCGCTATTTTCAGAAAAGCCGCTTCCAGCCCGATAGTGACCCTGAGTATATCCGCTGTATGGCGGAATATCTGGGAACGGAGCATCACTGGACTGTGGTTGATATACCCGAACTTGTGGCGGCTCTGGATGAAGCTGTGGAGGCAAGGGGACTTCCCGGCATGGCTGACGTTGACGCATCGCTCCTGCTGTTCTGCCGTGAGATAAAGAAATACGGCACTGTTGCGCTGTCGGGTGAATGTGCTGACGAGATATTCGGCGGCTATCCGTGGTACAGGGATAAGGACATCCGCATGACTGACGGTTTCTCCTGGGCGCAGAGTACGGCATACCGCAAGAGCTTTTTGTGTGACAGGTACGCAGAGCAGATAAATGCTGAGGACTACGTTTATTCCGCCTACAGAAGAACTGCCGATTATGCGGAGAAACTCCCCACCGACAACGATACCGACAGCCGTATGCGTGAGATGACACAGCTGAACTTCGACTGGTTCATGCAGACACTTCTTGACCGCAAGGACAGAATGTCCATGTACAGCGGACTGGAGGTGAGAGTGCCTTTCTGCGACTACAGGATAGCCGAGTATATGTACAACGTGTGCTGGGAGTACAAGGACTGGCAGGGCAGGGAAAAGGGACTTCTCCGTGAGGCGATGAAAGACTGGCTCCCCGAAAAGGTACTGCGGCGGAAGAAAAGTCCCTACCCGAAGACACATTCCCCTGCATTCCTTGAAGCAGTCACCGACAAGCTGAGGAAGATACTTGACGAGGGAACGCCCATGACCGACCTTGTGAAGCGTGAAGCCCTTGAACGTCTGCTGACCCATGCCGACCATGTGCAGTGGTACGGACAGCTTATGAATTTCCCACAGACCATAGCCTTTTTCATTCAGCTGCATCACTGGCTTGTACGCTATGACATACGATTTTGTTAGTATTGTAGGGCGCACTTTCTTTTTCAATTCGTAATTCGTAATGCGTAATTATTGTGTCCCTGTCGGGACGGATATTTTGTAGGGAACGGCGCCCTCGCCGTTCCATGTTAACGCAACACGTATGGATTTATATAATTATTTCATGAACGATTCAACGTCAATATCATAAACGGCGAACATCATTGGTTTACCGTGGAACGCCGAGGGCGGCGTTCCCTACAATGTTCTATCGACATTTGTTTGGTTATCCCGAGGGCGCACACTGTGCGCCCCTACAGATTGTACGTTTACCCATACAAAGCAAGCCGGCGAGCGACCTGAAACTCATCGCTTTTCAAGAAGTAAGCGAGCGCAGCAAGCGAATCGTGGTTGCGGTCAAGCTGGCGTCAGCTTGCCGCTCGCTCAGCGGCAGTCAGCTTGTTAAAATAAAAAAATATTTTATTTCATATTGACAAACTGATTTTACTGTGCTAAAATAAGCACAATGAAAACCGATGAAGCGGAGATAAAGCTGATGATGCTTCCACAGAGAGCCTGCGGTGATGAGAGTCAGGTGAAAAACAAGTCAGCAAATGGACCGCCGAGGGTGCAGTCAAACGTGGGTGCGTGAGTGAGAGTTCCGGGGGCGTTAGCTCAGGGATGTTATCTCAGGGCGGCTGAGCGTGTTTTATTTGTTCAGTCACTTGTGCGATTTCCTGCGGAGTATTCTGCAACGTAGTGATGTGCGTTAAACATCAGGGATATGATAGTATCCTGTAAGAGTGCACGGCGCAATATGCCGTGAATCAAGGTGGTACCACGGATAAGTATATTCGTCCTTGACAGATCATATAGGTCTGTCAAGGACTTTTTTATTTTAATTAAGAATTCGGAATTCATAATTCGGAATCATTGTGTCAGCTTCGCTGACTGATCTTGATTTTATGATCCGTCCCCGTCAGGGGACACCGCAATTACGCATTACGCATTACGAATTACGAATTATCAAAGCGGAGGTGCTTTTATGAATTTTTTACCCGAATACGACAAGGTCAGAGAGATCGCTGAAAGCGGCAAATATGACATTCTTCCCGTAAGCTGCGAGATACTCTCCGACATCTGTACTCCCATCGAAGCCATGAAGATACTGAAAAATGTGTCTACTCACTGCTATATGCTGGAATCAGCCGCACATAACGAGAAGTGGGGACGCTACACATTTATCGGCTATGACCCGAAGATACAGATAACTGCCGCAGGTAATGACATAACTATCGGTGACGTTACAATGCAGACCGAAGATCCTTCCATTCAGATAAGACAGATACTCGCAAACTACAAAAGCCCGAAATTCGACTATCTCCCGTCATTCACAGGCGGATTCGTGGGGTACTTCTCCTACGATTTCCTCTCCTACACCGAGAAGTCGCTCCGCATACAGACCGAGGACAGCGAAGGCTTCAAGGACGTTGACCTGATGCTTTTCGATAAGGTCATCGTTTTCGACAACGTGAGACAGAAGCTGATACTCATTGCCAACATGAAGCTTGCAGACGGTGAAACAGGCTATAACAAGGCAAAGCTTGAACTCAGCCAGATGGCTGACCTGCTGAGGAACGGCGACAGGGACTATGACGGAAGCGGACACCTCACCACCGAGGTAACACCTCTTTTCAGCAAGGATGAGTACTGCGCTATGGTGGAAAGGGCAAAGCACCACATCCACGAGGGCGACATCTTCCAGATAGTGCTCTCCAACCGCCTTTGTGCAGGCTTTGAGGGAAGTCTCCTTGATACCTACCGTATGCTGAGAACTATCAACCCATCCCCGTATATGTTCTATTTTTCGGGAACTGACGTTGAGATAGCAGGGGCATCTCCTGAGACACTGGTGAAACTGGAAGACGGTGTGCTCCATACTTTCCCATTGGCAGGAACTCGTCCACGTGGAAAGACCGATAAAGAGGACAAAGAGCTTGAAGCAGGACTTCTTGCCGATGAGAAAGAACTCGCCGAGCATAATATGCTGGTTGACTTAGGACGAAACGACCTCGGAAAGATAAGCAGATTCGGCACAGTCGAAGTCGAGAAACTGCACAGCATAGAGCGCTATTCCCGCGTAATGCATATCGGTTCGACAGTCCGGGGAGAGATACGTGATGAGTTTGACGGACTGGACGCAGTAAGCGCAGTTCTCCCAGCGGGTACACTTTCGGGAGCGCCTAAGATAAGAGCCTGTCAGCTTATCGCAGAGCTTGAAAACAACAAGCGTGGCATATACGGCGGCGCAGTTGGATACATCGACTTCACAGGAAATCTTGACACCTGCATAGCTATCCGTATCGCATACAAGAAAAACGGCAAGGTATTTGTCAGAAGCGGCGCAGGCATAGTAGCTGATTCAGTTCCCGAAAAGGAACATCAGGAATGTCTGAACAAAGCGGCAGCAGTTATAAATGCTCTGAAACTTGCAGAGGAGGCGGACGCATGATACTTCTCATTGATAATTACGACAGCTTTTCATATAACCTTTACCAGATGATAGGGGCTATCGAGCCTGACATAAAGGTGATACGCAACGATGAAATGACTATTAAGCAGATAGAAAAACTAAGACCTGACCGCATTATTTTATCTCCGGGACCCGGCAGACCTGAGGACGCAGGAATAATAATCGAAGCGGCAAAAACTGTATGTCAGAAGATACCCACACTGGGCGTTTGTCTCGGACATCAGGCGATATGTGCGGCATACGGCGCAACTGTCACATATGCAAAGAAGCTTATGCACGGCAAGCAGTCGGTGATAAAGTTCATGAACGACAGCCCCATATTCAAGGGCATAGACGAGGGCGCACCTGTAGCCAGATATCATTCACTTGCCGCAGACGCATCAACTATCCCTGATTGCTTCGAGGTAACGGCGGTAGCGGACGACGGAGAGATAATGGCGGTACAGCACAAGGAATACCCCATCTACGGAGTGCAGTTCCATCCCGAATCCATCATGACCCCCGACGGACACATAATGCTCCGCAATTTCATTACTGCGTTATGAGATTCAGAAATCAGACCGCTGAGCGAGCGGAGCGCAACCACGAATCGCTCGTAAACTCGCTTACTCTGTACGTTGCGGTTACTCTGCTTTCGCTCGCTGGCACTTCTTGTTATGTATGGTCGAACGTACAATTGTAGGGGCGCTTTCCGAGCGCCCTCAGGAATACAACCAAATGTGATGAACCATTTGTAGGGGCGCACAGTGTGCGCCCTCGGGATAACCAAACAAATATCGACAGCCCACACCGCAATTACGCATTACGCATTACGAATTAATTTACAGGAGGAATAAAAATGATAAAGGAAGCAATAGAAAAGATCGTAAACAAGGAAGACCTCACATACGATGAGGCATACACAGTCATTTCGGAGATAATGTCGGGACAGACAACTCCCACACAGAATGCGGCTTTCCTTTCCGCACTCTCCACCAAAAGCACCAAAGCCGAGACCATAGACGAGATAACGGGATGTGCCGCAGCTATGCGTGACGCCGCCACAAAGGTAGAGCATGACATGGAAGTTCTTGAGATAGTCGGCACAGGCGGAGACAACGCCCACAGCTTCAATATCTCCACCACATCGGCATTCATCATCGCCGCCGCAGGCATAAAGGTAGCAAAGCACGGCAACCGTGCGGCATCCTCACTCAGCGGAACAGCAGACTGTCTGGAGGCTCTCGGCGCAAATATAAGCCTTGACCCTGAGAAATGCGTGGAGCTTCTCAAAGAAGTGGGATTCTGCTTCTTCTTCGCACAGAAGTACCACACCTCCATGAAGTACGTCGGCCCTATCCGCAAGGAACTGGGATTCCGCACAGTGTTCAACATCCTGGGACCTCTTACCAATCCTGCAAGCCCACAGATGCATCTTCTCGGCGTGTATGACAGGGTACTCCTTGAACCTGTAGCAGAGGTACTGATGAAGCTTGGCTCAAAGCGAGGAATGGTAGTATTCGGCACTGACAAGCTGGACGAGATATCCACCAGCGCACCAACGGCAGTATGCGAATACAAGGACGGCTGGATGAAGACCTATGAGATAACACCTGAGCAGTTCGGATTCGGGAGATGCAGCAAGGACGATCTCCTCGGCGGAACACCGCAGGAGAATGCGGCTATCACAAGGGGGATACTCAGCGGAGAGATACAGGGACACAAGAGAAACGCAGTTCTGCTGAATGCAGGTGCGGCAATATACATCGGCGGAAAGGCTGAGTCAATGGCAGACGGAATAATCAAAGCCGCCGAACTCATCGACAACGGCAAAGCCCTTGCGACCCTCGACAAATTTGTAGAATTAAGCAACCGCTGAGCGACAAGCTGACGCCAGCTTGACCGCAACCACGAATCGCTCGTAAACTCGCTTACTCTGTACGTTGCGGTTACTCTGCTTTCGCTCGTTGGCACTTCTTGTTACGTATGAGTAAACGTACAATCTGTAGGGGCGCACAGTGTGCGCCCTCGGACAACAAAAAATATCGACAGCACCATAGGTAACATGAACAAATTTGTAGGGGAGGGCGCCCTCGCCCTCCCACGGTGAACCGATGATATTTGCCGTTTACGATAATGACATTGAATCGTTCATGAAATAATAATAAAAATCCATACGTGTTGCGTTAACACGGGAGGCCGAGGCGGCCTCCCCTACAATGTTCTATCCACATTTGTTCGGTTATCCCGAGGGCGCACACTGTGCGCCCCTACAAAATGTGAGGGACACAATAATTACGCATTACGCATTACGAATTACGAATTAGAAAGGAGCACCACCATGACGATACTCGACCAGCTTGCCGACCACGCAAGAGAACGTGTGGCGGCGGCAGAGAAGATACATCCTCTTGACGAGATAAAGGCTCAGGCTATGGCATTGCCGAAAGGGGAGTTTGAATTTGAAAAGGCACTCCGAAAGGACGACATAGCTTTCATCTGCGAGTGCAAGAAGGCTTCACCGTCAAAAGGCATTATCGCAGAGGACTTCCCATATCTTGAAATTGCAAAGGAATACGAAAAGGCTGGAGCCGACTGTATATCCGTACTCACCGAGCCGAAGTGGTTTCTGGGGAGCAGTGAGTATCTGCGTGAGATAGCCGCAAGCGTGAATATCCCCTGTATACGCAAGGACTTCACCGTTGACAGCTACATGATATATGAAGCGAAGCTACTGGGAGCAAAGGCGGTACTGCTTATATGCTCCATACTCACCGAAGGGCAGATACGTGAATATATCGGCATCTGTGACGAACTGGGAATGTCCGCACTGGTAGAAGCCCACGACGAGAACGAAGTTGCAATGGCAGTAAGGTGCGGAGCGAGACTCATCGGTGTCAATAACCGCAATCTGAAGGATTTCACCGTTGACACATCCAACAGCAGGCGTATGAGGGAGCTTGTGCCTGATGGTATCATATTCGTATCAGAGAGCGGAGTTAAAACAGCCGAGGATATCGCACTTCTCCGCAAGTCGGGAACAAACGCAGTCCTCATCGGTGAGACACTCATGAAAGCCCCCGATAAATCCGCTAAACTGGCGGAACTCCGTAATAATCAGTAATCAGAGAGCAGAAAGCAGAAAGTAGAAATCAGGATTGTAGGGGCGCTTTCCGAGCGCCCTCAGGAATACAACCAAATGTGAGGCAGCATTATGAAAACACTGATAAAAATGTGCGGTATGCGTACCGCTGACGATATGCGCTGGATATGGCGGCTAATGCCCGAATATGTGGGATTTGTCTTTGCGGAGAAAAGCAGACGTTATGTCACTCCGCAGCAGGCTCATATACTCTCGGACGGTCTTGACGAGAAGATAACTCCTGTTGGAGTATTCGTGGACAGCTCCTTTGACGAGATAACGGACATATACAAAGCAGGCACGATAAAAATTGCACAGCTTCACGGCAGCGAGCCCGATGAGCTGATACTCCGCTTGCAGGACGCAGGCATAAACGTGATACGAGCCTTTCAGGTAAAGTCTGAGGCTGACATCGAAAAGGCTGAAAATTCCCCTGCGGATATGGTTCTTCTGGATTCGGGAAAGGGAAGCGGCGAGACTTTCGACTGGTCTCTGATAAAGCAGATGAGCCGTCCCTATTTCTTAGCAGGAGGACTTGACCCGAAAAACGTAACGCAGGCAATAAGCGAACTTCACCCCTTTGCCGTTGACGTAAGCTCGGGAATCGAGACAGACGGCGTGAAGGACTGCAACAAGATGATGGAATTTGCCTACGCTGTAAGAAATGTCTGAGCTGAAGGATACGGAAGATGATACCATGAACTTTCTTGAAAACTTTTACAACAGTATTAATGAGGACGAAAGGCTGCTTTCCAAGCATGGAAAAGTCGAATATTTAACGACTATGAAGTATATTCATGAGTACCTTAAAGGCAGGACTGATGCGAGAATACTTGAAGTCGGAGCTGGTACAGGAAGATACAGTATCCCGCTTGCGAAAGAAAGAAACAGAGTCATGGCTGTGGAACTTGTTGAGCATAACATAGATATACTTAAAAGCAAGCTTGACGGCAGTGAAATCATTGATGTAATGCAGGGAAATGCCCTTGACCTTGCCTGCTTCGATGACAATACCTTTGATATGACACTTGTTCTCGGTCCTATGTATCATCTGCACACAAAGGACGATAAGCTGAAGGCTCTTTCGGAAGCTGTCAGGGTTACAAAGCAGGGCGGTATCATATTTGTAGCTTACTGTATGAATGAGGCGTGTATCATTCAATATGCATTTATGCACGGCCATCTGAAAGAAGTGCTTGAAAAGGATATGATAGCTCCTGACTGGCACTGTATTAGTGAGCCGAAGGACATCTTTTCTATGGTAAGGAAAGAGGAGATAGACGAGCTTGTCAGTGACGTAGATGCTGAACGAATAAAGCTGGTCGCTTCCGACGGCATGACTAACTATATGCGTGAATGTACAGACGAAATGGATGATGATACATTTGAAAAGTGGATGGATTATCATTTTTCAATATGCGAAAGACAGGATATGATCGGCGTATCAAATCATACACTTGATATTCTGCGAAAGCTTTAAAATATACTTATATAATGAAAGGAAAGATATTATGTCAGAGAAAAAAGGAAGATTCGGAGTTCACGGCGGACAGTATATCCCCGAAACTCTCATGAATGCGATCATCGAGCTTGAAGAAGCTTACGAACACTACAAGAATGATCCCGAATTCAACAGGGAGCTTACCGCTCTGCTCAACGATTACGCAGGCAGACCCTCACTTCTTTACCGTGCAGACAAAATGACTGCCGATCTGGGCGGTGCTAAAATATATCTGAAGCGTGAGGACCTCAACCACACAGGCTCACACAAGATAAACAACGTCCTCGGACAGGCTCTCCTTGCAAAGAAAATGGGCAAGACCCGTCTTATTGCTGAAACAGGCGCAGGTCAGCACGGAGTTGCTACTGCTACAGCAGCCGCCCTCATGGGTATGGAGTGCGTGGTTTTCATGGGCGAGGAGGACACAAAGCGTCAGGCTCTCAACGTTTACAGAATGAGACTTCTCGGTGCTGAGGTCATCCCTGTAACAACAGGCACGGCTACCCTCAAAGACGCAGTTTCCGAGGCTATGAGAGAGTGGACAAAGCGCATTTCCGATACGCATTACTGTCTCGGCTCTGTAATGGGACCTCATCCTTTCCCCACTATCGTCCGTGATTTTCAGGCAGTTATCTCCCGTGAGTCCCGTGCCCAGATACTTGAAGCAGAGGGCAGACTTCCTGATGCAGTAATCGCCTGCGTAGGCGGAGGCTCAAATGCTATCGGCAGCTTTTATCACTACATCCCCGACGAGGGTGTGCGCCTTATCGGCTGTGAAGCCGCAGGCCGTGGCATCGACACATTCGAGACAGCCGCAACAGTAAACACAGGCCGTATCGGTATTTTCCACGGTATGAAGTCATATTTCTGTCAGGACGAATACGGACAGATAGCTCCCGTTTATTCCATCTCAGCAGGACTTGACTACCCCGGTGTAGGTCCCGAACACGCACATCTCCACGATATCGGCAGGGCTGAATATGTGCCTGTTACCGATGACGAAGCTGTAAACGCTTTCGAGTACCTTTCACGCACCGAGGGAATAATCCCTGCTATCGAGTCCGCACACGCTGTTGCATACGCAATGAAGCTTGCTCCCACAATGGACAAGGACAAAATAATAATCATCACTATCTCAGGCAGAGGCGACAAGGACTGTGCCGCAATAGCAAGATACAGAGGAGAGGATATATATGAGTAATATCAAAGCAGCCTTTGCAAACGGCAAGGCATTCATACCATTCATCACCTGCGGAGACCCCGACCTTGAAACTACCGCAAAGGCAGTACGTGCCGCCGCTGAAAACGGTGCAGACCTTATCGAGCTGGGAATACCTTTCTCAGACCCGACAGCAGAAGGACCCGTTATACAGGGCGCAAACATCCGTGCCCTTGCAGGTGGAGTTACCACAGACAAGATATTCGATTTCGTGAAGGAACTTCGCAGAGATGTGAAGATACCCATGGTGTTCATGACCTATGCAAATGTTGTGTACTCCTACGACGCAGAGAGATTCATGGCAAGATGCTGTGAATCGGGCATAGACGGAATAATCCTTCCCGATCTGCCATTCGAGGAAAAGGACGAATTCTCAGCAGTTGCAAAGCAGTACGGAGTTGATCTTATATCGCTAATAGCTCCCACATCCGAGAACCGCATAGCTATGATAGCAAAGGAAGCTGAGGGCTTTATCTACGTTGTATCAAGCCTGGGAGTAACAGGTGAGAGAACAGAGATAACTACAAACATAGGTGATATCGTCAAGGTTATACGTGAGAATACGGACGTTCCCTGTGCAGTAGGATTCGGCATATCAAAGCCTGAGCAGGCACAGAAAATGGCGGCTCTTTCCGACGGTGCCATAGTAGGTTCGGCAATAATCAAACTGCTTGAAAAGTACGGCAAGGACGCTCCCGAATACATCGGTGCATATGTCCGTGAAATGAAAAACGCCGTCAAGCTGACGCCAGCTTGACCGCAACCACGAATCGCTCGTAAACTCGCTTACTTTTGTAAGGGCGATGAGTTTCAGGTCGCTCGCCGGCTTGCTTTGTAGGGGCGCACATTGTGCGCCCTTTAGCTTGTCAAAAGTCATATTTCATTGTAAAATAATGGGCTGTCGGGTGATTCCCCACAGTGTGGGGAAATGTCACGCAGTGACAAAGGGGAAGGGCACGTGTTAAGTGCGCCAGCCCCTACAATACGGTTATTC
>Ga0255344_1004286_pt1 | contig 14706 bp, 10 predicted proteins | sample wastewater_treat_5_FD_192414 | JGI IMG/M metagenome (GOLD analysis project Ga0255344, IMG submission 192414) | Wastewater microbial communities from Lulu Island WWTP, Vancouver, Canada - plant18 | ecosystem: Engineered > WWTP > Wastewater > Unclassified | place: Canada: Vancouver, British... | reverse complement strand
TTTCAAATATTGTTCTGGATAAATTTTTAACAATTTCTTTAGCTTGCGATTCGCTATCACAATGGCGATATAAGTTTCCTCCTCCACAAAATCCTTTCTCTTCATCTTTAAAACCATCAAAGATGTGAGAGACCAGATGGGAAGCACCTAAGTTGTCTTTCAATTTATTGGAGGAAAAAATATAGTGCTGAATAGCTCTCAGATCAACATATAAATCGTAGCTCATAAATCCTCACTTATGATATTATATAACTTTTAATTTTATTTCTTAATTTTTCTTTCCCTTCATATATATCATCCAATCCTAAAAATAAAAAATTGGATTTTAAAGAACCAATATCTGTTTTAATATCTTGAATCATTACATCTTTTAATGTTGTTTCTATCCCTTCATTTTTATTAATAACAGAGTTGTTAGGAAGTAATGATAATTGAATGATTTTTGCTTCATCACCTCCTAATTGGATAGCTCTGTGAATTGCTTCAAAAACTTTTAATTTTATTTCTCCCTTCTTTTTTGAAGTAGTTACAGATATAACCGTTAGTTGATATCCATAAACAGCACAAATATCTATTTGAAATTCGTTGTTTGATTGTCTTTTTACATCAAAATAATAAGTTATATCCTCTGTATCATTATCCTCAACTAATAAATTATAGATCCAGTATTCAAACCATTTCCCATCTAAAAATTCAAGTTTTTTGTGAACAGTAGTTAATGAAGCAGGAAGCTTATCCCAAACTGCTTTTACTTTTGGACGTTTTATAATATTTTCTTGTATATCATTAAGACAGCTAACAAATTCATTATTGTTTTTTTTAAATGCTTTAGCATCAAATCCATTGTCTTTATCTAACCAAATTCCTAATCCTTTTTCTTTTTCTTTAATGTATTCATCAAATATATTTAATACATCTTTATAATCAGGATTATTTTCCCCATATTTAATAGCAATGTTATGTAGATTTGCTATATCAGACAAACTTAATTTGTATCTCTTACGTAAATCCTCATCATTATCAATATCACCATTTCTTATCATATAGTTACTGCGAGAATCAAGATATGAAGAAGAAAAATTTAAATAATTGTTTTTACATTCTTCGTAAAAGAATACAGCCATAGATTTAGTCCCTCCAGTATAATTCAAGTGTATATCTTCAGAATTTATCTCTTTCACTTTGCTTGCAATATCTCTTTTGTTTCTCACATCTTCAACCCTTAGTAACATAATCTTATTCTTAATGTCAGAAAATTCCTCCTTTAACTTATTTTGAATCCTTTCACCTATTTCATAAGTACCAGCTTGGCCTATTGTTGGATTTTCAGTTGAACATATAAAATAAATATTTTTTATCTCATCCTTGTTAAATGTATCCCATAAATATCGTGCACTTAAATAACACGGTAATGGATTTGTGCCTACAAGAATTATTAGATCTATCAATTTTGACTCCTTTGATTTGATTATTGTTTATAAATTTGTTGCTGGTATCTTAAGAAAAAATTGGGAAAAGGTGTAAATGAAATCATTGTAATTTAAAATTTACTAAAAAATGTAAAGAAAGATAAAAAAGGGTATAAAAGATTGATGCCGATCATCTTAATTGTATTTTAGAAAGTTAAATTTAGTTTCTGCATATTATGCTGTCTTTGCTTATGCTTCAATCTTCTACCTGAAAAGGCTCAGGATATACCAGAATAATTTGTTTTAAAACCATAATTATAGACCCTGCTCTGCTCTTAAAATGTTATTAAAAAACAAACTATCACTAAGCACTTTGATTTACTACCTCCTTATTAATTGAAGAACAAATTCATAGCAACAAGTTTAAAAACCTTGATTTTAAACCTACATTAATATGTAACCTTTGAGATAAATTCATAAAATTCTATTAAAATAAACTAAGAAAAGATGTCAATAAATTTTTTATCATTTTTAATCATTAAAAAAAATCTCCTCATCACCTTAATTTTAAATATTTGAGCTAATATTGTTCTATTAGCAAATCTAACTATATGTATAACAGATAGTTATCCCTATTTTTGAGGATTTAAATAAAATTTATCTTTTATTTATTTATATTTATCCTATGTCCAGCTTATGTCCAGCTTATGTCCAGCTTATGTCCAGCTTATGTCCGAAATTGGACATAAGCTACTCTTATGTTGGATGTAATCTTGATATCTACTTTAAATCAAAGGAGATTAGAATTTTAAAAATCAGCACAGAGAAATAAATCTTGATATCGCATTATGATGTAAATACTTTACAAAAAGTGATGAAATTACAGGTTGTAAAAACAATGTAAAATATAATCGATGTTTAAGAGCCAAAATTGTCTTGACAAATAAACAAGTTATAAGGGTTTTAGTCAAAATAGAGGTATTATATAATAATAACATTTGAATTAAGATACAGCTCTGAGAAAGCAAAGAGACCGAAAATATGCCAATAAAGAAATTCATAATTCTGTTTATAATCCTGATTCCTGCTCTTTTAGGTGCAGAAATATTGGTGCCGATGGATTTTACTCAGAGTAATCATCTCAAAGCTTATGGTGTTGCTTTTGAAGCTTTAAAAGAGCAGTATACAGTCAAATGGCTGCTCAATTATAGAGGTGGAAGTTTTCTTATGCCAGAATCGGAATCTCTTGCTGCTCTATGTAATATTCGTGGAGTTCGGTTTGAACTGGTCTCTTCTGCGCAGGTAGCTTCAATTATGCAAGAGATTCAGGAATCTAATATGGAAACAGTAGTTCTGGAAAAAGAGCCAAAAATTGCAGTTTATATACCGCCCAATGCTCTCCCCTGGGATGATGCTGTCACTCTCGCTCTGGATTACGCAGAAATAGATTATGACCGCGTCTGGGATGATGAAGTTTTAGCAGGAAAACTATCAGATTACGATTGGTTACATCTTCATCACGAAGATTTCACTGGTCAATATGGAAAATTTTATGGTGCTTATAGAAATACTGCCTGGTATCAAAATGATATTCGGGTGAATGAAGCAATGGCAGCAAAACATAATTACGCAAAAGTGTGGCAGTTAAAACATACAGTAGCAGAAAAGATACGCGAGTTTGTTTTAAATGGAGGTTTTTTATTTGCAATGTGTGCGGCAACCGACACTTTTGATATAGCTTTATCTGCCCAAAATGTGGATATAGTTGATGCTCTAATTGATGGAGATGGAATTGACCCTCAATATCAAGATAAGTTGGATTATAGTCGTTGCTTTGCTTTTGAGAATTTTAAATTGAAAACCAATCCTTATGAATATGAGTTCTCAGATATTGATGCCAGTGATTATTCTCGCCTGAGAGGTCCAGAAGCAGATTATTTTCAACTTTTTGATTTTTCTGCCAAGTATGATCCAGTTCCCACGATGCTCACTCAATGCCATACTAATATCATTCCTGGTTTCTTAGGTCAGACCACTTCTTTTTTCAAAGATAAGGTAAAAAAGAGTGTTATTATTCTGGCTGAAGTACCTGGGCAGAATGAAGTTAAATATATTCATGGTAATATCGGTAAAGGGACCTTCACTTTTTATGGAGGTCACGACCCTGAGGATTATGAACATAAGATAGGAGACCCTCCCACTATTATAGATTTATATAAAAATTCACCTGGTTACAGATTAATACTGAATAATATCCTTTTCCCGGCAGCAGAAAAAAAACAATTAAAGACATAAATTATGAAAAGATTCTATCCAAATTTCCACAAAACTCAAGTAAAAGTTGGCCTTTTTACCATTATTATCCTGGCTATCTTTATTTTTGGTTATTTATGGTTAAGTAGTAAAATTACGAATAGGTCCCAACAACAATTAAAAGTTAGTTTTGAAGATGTTATGGGATTGGAATTAGGTGACCCCGTATACTATAGAGGAATGGAAGTTGGAAGGGTAAAATATATAGAACTAAAGGCTGATTACATCCTGGTAACTTCAAATATAGACAATGATATCAAGTTAAAAGAAGGAACGAGATTCCAGATCTCTGATACCAGCGTTATGGGAGGAACAGCTTTAAACATTATTCCAGGAAATGGGGCAACCTATATCAACCTTCATCATATTCTGAAAGGAGAAAAACCTCTTGGGATTATGAATGCTTTTAGTGAAGCCAGTGTTGCTCTTGATAAAGTTAATGAAGCCTTAATTGAATTGCAAGGTGGAAAAACTTTTATAGACAAAACTACTACCCTTCTGGATGATGCTGATACTGCAGTCCGTTCTGCAGATATAATGATAAATGAAACCAAAACAAATCTAAATAATACCTTAGCCAACATAGAATATTTGAGTAAAAAGCTACAAAATATTTTAGATAAAAATGCTACTAAACTGGATTCTACCTTGACCCTTGCTCCTGAAGCTATTGCCAACATAAATAGTACCTTAGATAGTTTGCAGGTGCTTTCCACTCAATTACATAATACCCTGGACGATTTGAATCAAGGTAAAGGCTCCGCAGGAAAATTCCTTAAAGATGAAACTCTGTATAAAAGATTGTTAGAGACCACTGCCAGTCTGGATTCACTGTTTCAAGATATACATACTAATCCTAAGAAATACATCAATATAAAGATATTTTAAGGTCAAAAGATTGAAGCTTAAATATTACCTCACTCTATTCCTTCTCATTCTGATATCCTTCGTTCAAGCATACTATTTTGGACAGAATAAGGTTAATGCTGATATTGAAGAATGGTCTACTATCCAGACAATGCATTTTGATATATATTTTCCGCAAGGAGAAGATGAATTTGGCAAACTTGTCGCTTTAATGTCAGAAGAAACTTACTATAATCTGAAAGAACAGCTCAAATTTCCAATCACTTCAAGAATTCCGATCATCTTCTATCGTAGTAAATCTGCTTTCCAGAATACCAATATCATTTATCCTCTTCTTACCGAGGAAGTTAGCGGTTTTACTGAAAGTTTGCACAACCGCGTAGTTATACCTTTTGATGGTAGTTATGCCAATTTAGAAGAATTGTTGATTCATGAACTGACTCATGCCTATCTAAATGCACTGGAAAGAACTAAAGAGGAAGCTCTGGCTTCACTTTATTCCTCCTATATTCCTTTCTGGTTCTCAGAAGGATTACCTGAGTATTTTTCTACTCAAGGTAAGAAAGACTATAATAATATGTTCATTCTGGATATGGTGATAAATGACCAATTACCCTATATAGAAAACACAAGTGGTTATTATGCTTATCGTCTGGGAGAAAGTTTTCTTACTTTTATTGCGGATACTTATGGTTCCGATAAATTGATGGAATATTTCTTTGCTTTGCGCTCTACCAGTGGAATTGATTTTGCTACAAAAAAGGTCTTTGGATTGGACTTTAAAGAATTGGAATCCCGCTGGCGTTTTCAGTTGAAACGAGAATATTTGTCTTTAATTGATACCTATGACCTGCCCTCTATATCTCTGGAACAACGCACAGATAGCAAAAAAGATGGATCCTATTTTAATTTTATGCCCCGTTTTTCTCCTCAAGGTGATAAATATGTGTATTTTAGTTCTGCTGGAGCTCGTTATAGCGTCTGGATGGGAGGATTACACGGATTAAGTGCTCCCGAAAGAATCATAAAGGGAGAAGTTTCTGGCAAGATGGAAGAATTCTATTACTTCCGTTCCAGTCTGAGCTGGTTTCCTGATAATACCAGGATAGCTTTTTCTGCTAAGAGCAGTGATGGCGATTGTATCTATATAGTGAATACCAGTAACAAGAAAATTGTCCAGACCATCAAACTTAAGGACTTTGATGCTATCTATGAACTGGATGTTGCTCCCGATGGTAAAAACATTGTCTTTGCTGGACAAGACGATATGCAATGTGACCTTTATCTTTATAACCTGGAAACAAAGGAACTAAGACAGCTAACTGATGATTATTATAATGACCTGCAACCGCGTTTTTCTCCTGATGGTAAAAGCATAATCTTTGCTTCAGACAGAAGCCTAAAAGAACCGGAATTCCCAAAACGCCTCTTTTCCCATTTAAATCAGAATGTCTTTCAGCTGAATTTAAATGATGAAATCTGCACTCAGCTAACCTTTGAAACAAATGACTGCAATTATCCCTTTCTGGATGCCAGTGGCACAAAACTATATTTTGTGAATTCAGTTGATGGAGTAAGTAATTTATTTATGCTTAATCTTGACCCTGCTCAAAAAGCAAAAGTTACCAATGTTCTGGCTGGAGTTTATTCTGCAGATATATCTCCTAATGGTAAACAAATTGTCTTATCAAACTATTTTCAAGGTGCCTGGAATATTTATTACACAGAATTGCTGCCTGAGACCCAGAATTTTATTTCCTATACTCCACCTCAGCTGTTTGAGTTAAAAAACGACTTAATGGAAACCGTTGACCTCTCCAGACTCAATTACTATGGGAAACGGCCTCGGCGTCCCTCTATGCAAAAAGACCCCTTAGCAGAATTTATCCGCCAAAACGAAGAGATGGATTCACCGCTTCATATAGAATACAATCCCTCTGATTCATTGGGATTGTATCGTAATATTAGCTATGATGACAAACCAACTACGATAGAGACTATTCCAGAAATCAAACCTTATAAAACTAAATTTTCCTTAGATACTTTATGGGGTGGACTTGCTTATTCATCTTATGCAGGAACTGTAGGTTATCTGGAATTAAGTTTAAGCGATATTATGGGTAATCATGGAATAGGGATTAACTTAAGTGCTGCAGGAAAACTTAAAGATTCAAATCTCCTTATAAGCTATCTCTATTTAAAACAAAGAATGGATTATGGAATTGGTCTTTTCAACCTCAATGATGAAATCTACATTCAGGAAAGTTTTCCCGGTCCACAAAATGACCTTTACATTCGTTATAAACAAAGACAGACAGGTTTATATCTTCTCTTACGTTATCCCTTCAGTCGCTTTACTCGTATTGAACTGGAAAATATGTTCTATCAGCAAGGAGATTATCTTTCCTACTGGGATTGGAATGACGGTGACTGGTCAGCTGAAGAACATCTGGGAAATGATATGGTCCTCAGCCCAGCAGTCAATCTCGTTCATGATAATGCATTATATGGTTCTACTGGACCTCTTTCAGGATGGCGTTTTTACTATTCTATCGGTACTTCTTTACGAGATGGCAATTTAGACTATTTAACTAATTACTTAGATTGGCGAAATTATATCCTATTTAGTAAACGCTATTCTTTAGCTATGCGTTGCATCACCGGAATCAGTGTGGGAGATTATCCTCAAAGATTTACTCTCGGTGGTTATTATGGCATTCGTGCATATGATGGAAACCTTAGTGGTGAAAAGAAAGCAGTTTTCTGCACTGAATTGAGATTTCCTTTCTTTGAAAACATCAATATTGCCTTTCCACTTCCCCTGAATATACCAAATGTTAGGGGTAGTCTCTTTGCTGAAATAGGAACTGTCTTTGATGATTTTGACAAATTTCAGGCTACTTATGATGGGAAACTTAAAGACCTCTATCTCGGTTATGGATTTGGACCACGGATAAATTTGGGAATTTTTATCCTTAGCCTGGACATTACCTGGTTAACTGACCTCTCGTATATTTCTAAACCGACCTATTTTTTAAGCTTGAGTGAAGATTTTTAATATTACAACATAAATAGGAGACCTAAATGAAAATAGACTTGTTGCACAAGCCAACTGAATATATGGAAACAGTGATTATCCTCCAGGAAGAAAATGGAGATATAGATAAGCTGGAATATCTTCCTGAATACCTTCAGAATGCCATCAATATAGTAGTAAAGCAAGATGATTTCCATTTCAAATATGGCAGCCTCAAGAGTTTTCCCTTTATTCGTTCCCGAAAACGAACAAATATTATCCTTTGCGGAATAGGCAATCCTAAGGAACTGGATAATGATCGTTTCCGTAATCTCATTGCTATCTCAGTTCGTGAAGCCATCAAAATAGAAGCAAAAGAAGCTTATCTTTTCACCGGTTTTAAAAATCCCCTAAGTGAACTCCATTTTGGCCATATGCTTGCCGAAGCTGCTTTGCTTACTGAGTACCGTTTTAATAAATATCTTAGTGAACCAAAATCTTCTTCTCTGCAAGCTATTCATTTAGCTATGGACTTTAAGAATCCACATATGTTCAATCGTGGTGTTCTGGAAGGAAGAATCTTTGCTGAAGCAACAAATCTTGCTCGTGACCTGGTTAATGAACCTGCTAATGTCATCTATCCTGAATCTTTAGCTGAAGTAGCTAAAAAAGTCGCTCTCAAATATGGCTTTTCCATTGAAGTTTTTGGATTAGATAAAATTAAAAGGCTCAAAATGGAAGCCTTTCTGGCAGTAGGGAAGGGTTCTAAAAAAGAACCTCGTCTGATTCTGATGTCCTATCGTGGAAATCCCGATCCTAAAGCTAATACTATCGGTCTCATTGGTAAAGGTTTAACCTATGATAGCGGTGGTTATTGCCTAAAAAATTGTCAGGGTATGGTTAATATGAAAAATGATATGAGTGGAGCTGCTGCAGTTATCGGTACTATGGCTGCTATCACCAATTTAAAACTCAAAGTTAATGTGCTTGGAATTGTTGCCGCCTGTGAAAATATGATTTCTGGCTCTGCTTATCATGCTGGAGATATCATTCGCAGTATGTCTGGAAAAACTATTGAAGTAGTTAATACTGATGCCGAAGGTCGGCTAACTCTCATTGACGCAATCCATTATGCTATCAGTAGAGAACATATAGATGAAGTTATAGATATCGCCACTTTAACTGGCGCTGCGGCTTCTACTTTCGGAAATCAAATTTCTGCTGTCCTAACAAATAATGGAGCTTTACTCAATAAAATACAATCAGCTTCTGAATTTTCTGGTGAAAAAATCTGGCAACTCCCACTTTATGAACCTTATAAGGAACTCATAACATCTGAAATTGCAGACCTTAAGAATACTGGTGGTCCTTTTGCAGGAACTATAACCTCTGCTCTTTTCTTACAGGAATTTGTAGCAGGTAAACCCTGGATTCATCTTGATATTGCCGGCACTGCTTTAAGAGATAAAGAGCAGGGCATTTATAGTTATGGTGCAACCGGTGTGGGTGTGAGACTACTCACTCAATTGCTTCGAGAACTGGAATGAAATTAAAGGTTCTCACTTCTATTCTGATTATAACCTGTCTGTTAGCGCTTTGTTCTTGCAAAAAGGTGGTAGAATCACCATCTAATCTCATCGTTGTCTCTATCTATCCTTATGAATTGCTTTTCAAACAGATAGTGGGACCTGAGATAGAAGTGAGAACCCTTATTCCTCCCAATTTTTCTCCTCATACCTATAATCCCAGTCCAGCAGAATTAAAATCCTTATATGATGCAGACTTAGTATTTAGTAATGGCTATGGTTTAGAAACCAATATCCAGACAGCCTTAAATTCGCTTGGTGAAAAACATCTATCTGCAGAAAAATTACTCCAACTTCCTCAAACAGTGGAAAATCCTAATCCTCATATATGGCTTTCACCAAGATTAATGCAAAAATTGGTTTCTCAACTGGAAGAACCATTAAAAAAAACTTTCCCGAGCTATAAAGATAGCATATCTTTCCATTGTAAAGAGCTTATATCGCAGTTCAACACTCTGGATAGTTTCATTATTCAAGAAAGAACAAAGTTTTCTCACACCCCAATTATCACCTATCATGATAGTTTTCATTACTTCATCCAGGATTATCATCTGGACTATTTAGGAAGTATCCAGAGCTCTCCCGGACAAGAACCAACTCCAAAAGAACTGGTACATTTAGGAGACCTTATAAAAGCTAATCAGGTTAAAGCAATCTTTGTAGAACCTCAAATGAACCGAAAATCCGCTAATGTCCTGGCTAAAGAATTTCAGTTGAAGGTGATAGAGCTTGACCCTTTAGGACAGACTCTTAATGCTCAATCCCTTCCTGAAGTTATTCTTATAAACTGGGATAGAATGAAGCAAGCCTGGTAAGAATAAGAACTGTAATTAGATGATAGAAATTTGCAGTCTTTCCTATAACATTAATAGAAATATTATCTTAGAAGACATAAACTTAACCTTAACTGACGGTGAATTTGCTGCTTTAATTGGTCCCAATGGTGCAGGCAAATCAACTCTCATAAAATTGATTCTAGGATTTTTACCCCTTCAAACAGGTGCTATATATATTGAGGGAATCCCGCATCTGGAATGGCTAAAAGAACATTCTATTGGATATCTTCCTCAGCATGAAGAATTTAATCGTAATTTCCCTGCCACTGCTATGGAGATAGTGCTTATGGGATTAGTTAGAGAATTACATCCTGGCTCAAGATTTAAATCCATTCATCGTCAAAGAGCTATGCAAGCTTTAGCTCTTACCGGAATTGCCCATCTGGCTAATCATCAGTTAGGTTCACTGTCTGGAGGTGAATTGCAACGTGTGTTTCTGGCAAGAGCTCTGGTCTCTGATAGTAAATATTTAATTCTGGATGAACCAGAAGCATCACTGGATCAACCTGGTGTTAAAAGTCTGTTTATCCTTTTGAAAGACTTGAATAAAGCAGGAAAGACAATTTTAACTATCTCTCATGACCTCAATATCCTTTCCGAATATTGCAGCTTTCTCATTTGCCTGAACAGAAGATTGCATTGCCACACCAGTGCTGAACTGGTTAATGCCGAAATCATTCATAAAACCTTTGGAGACACTGTACGCCTGATTGAAAAGGACTATTGATGTATAATTTTATCTATCAAGCAATTTTAGCTGCGCTCCTATCATCATTTTCTCTGGCACTTTTTTCTCCACTGGTAACTTTGCGTCAGGTGTCTTATATGGGAGAAGCTCTTTCACATATAGCTTTTGCTGGAATTGCACTGGCTTTACTACTGGAACTGAATCTTCAGTTGACCACTCTAATTTTTGTAGTTATCGTTGCTCTGGCAATTAGCTGGCTTTCCCAAAAGCATAAGTTACAGGAAGCTAATACGATAACTATCTTTCTCAGTGTTTCTATGGCTCTAGGTATTATTCTTATCTCTTTAAAAAAAGGGTATAGTTTTGACCTGGAAAGTTATCTCTTTGGCAATGTGCTGATGGTTTCACCCTCGGAAATATATCAGCTGATTGTTCTGGCGTTACTGGATATTTTTTTCATATCTTTCTTTTATAAAGAGCTTTTCTATCTTTCCTATAATGCGGAAATGGCAAAATTTTATGGCGTACCCGTGAAATTGGTTAATACTATATTTATGATTCTGTTAGCCGCCAATATTGTTATCACTTTAAGAGCTGCAGGTATAATATTGGTTAGCGCCCAATTGATTCTGCCAGCGGTTACTGCCTTTAACCTGGTAAAAAGATTAGACTATTCCATACTCTGTAGTGCTTTTATTGCTATATTAGCAGCAAGTGGTGGTTTTGCACTTTCCTGGTGGCTTGACCTTCCAACAGGAGCAAATATTGTTTTACTGGAGTTCGTATTTTATCTTATCAGCCTGTTATTTATGACACGACCCAAAACAGCTTAATCTATTTCAATCCAGTGGTCTCCCAAAAATAAATTTCACCAGATAGGATGGCATATAACTACTTTTAGCTTGTCTGAGTCCAGGTAATCCCATATCCTGTTCTCTATTTAACCAAATATAACGATGCTGTAAATATTTTGCGGTCTCCCAATTTATAACTTGAGCACTACCTTTCATCTCCGGATCAAATTTTTCAAAGTGCTCTGTTGCCATATCATTCGTCTGTTCGCTGAAGATAGAAAAAGCAGAAATGCGGTTTTTATAGCAAATTATTATCCCTTCCACCGGGATCTGGTCCCACATTTCCATCGTATTTTTTATCGCTTGAAATTCTGCATTTAAATAAATACCTTCCATATTGCGTTCTCTTCTCCACTTTTCACTGAAACGAATAATGACATCTTTTTTTTCAGAGGTTATGGGCATAACCTGATATTCTGGATAAGTGCGAATAAATTGGGAAACTAAATTTTTCTTTTTGGCTAATTTTTTTCCACTAAGCTTAACCAGATTTTCAATTAAATAAACATAATCAGCCCAGTCTCTATCTTCTCTAAGCTGAAAATATTGTGTTATATCAGGCGTTTTTATCTGCCAATCCTCTGGGATGAGCACCAGTTGAGTGTGATGGTTACCCTCCCGATAAATATCTACTAGTTCTCTCAATTCTTTAGCACTCAATCCAGGACCCACAGGATACATAACATAGTCATACTTAGGATTAACGATTACGAGATGCTCTTTCCAGATAGTGAAGCTATTCTTATAAATCTTGCCCCAGGTCATAAGATTACATATAGCATAGTCACAAGATTGCCGAGGATAGGATCTTAAGTATTTCTGTAATAGCGGAATATGCTCAGTGGTTAAGGGAGTTAAATCCAGCATAAAATTTATTCTTTATCCTCAAAAGGGAAGATAAATGGAGTGTAGCCAATCAGTTCCCTAAATCCAAGTTGTTGGTAGAACTCTTCAGAACCCGGTTCAGATATCAATGCTATCCATTTTATATTATGTTCCAGAAGAAATTGAACTATACGATGAATGATGGCTTCACCAATACCCTGCCTCCTGAAATCCTTATCTACCACTACATCCTGAATATATGCATCACTAACTCCATCCGATATAGATCTTCCCATACCCACAATTCTATCCTGATAAAGTGCAATCACAAAACAAAAAGTCTCTGATATAATCCTTCTCGCTCGCTCATATGCTTTTTCATCAATGGGTTCATTCCACCAACCAGCCTGTTTGTATAAAGTTAATATCTGCTCTAAATCTGCTTCTTTAACCACTTCTATTTCCACAGAAGCCAATAAAGGATGAGGATTATCAGGATTATTGGACTCCTGTTTTAGATAATCAAAATAAAAAGAAGACCACCATCTGAGATTAGAATTATCAGGATATTTTCCCGTATTTTCTTCGTTCTTTTCCTTCGCCTCTACCTTATTATTGTTCTCTTTCCGCAAATTTGAAACTTTACGCTCTATTTTTTTCCTACTACTAAAGCTCATTGGAGGATTAATTAATGTTTTTGAACTCATTGGATTTTCTCCTGAAGATTATAGTAGAATTAGTAATAGTTTCCCCTTCAACTGTCAATCTTTTTTTTCTGAAAATAAACCAGCAGGAACGATATTGACCATTCATAACCTCATTAAAAAGAGTGCATTATATTTCTTAAACTTTTTCTTTCTCTTTAAGCTTACACAGTGTCAAGCGTTAATCATAAACCTCACTTTAAATTTCAAATGTAACTCACTTGGACAAATTTGGATAACGCATTATGTAATAGGAAAATATAATGGACTATATTTGGTTTTTGGAAATTTGAAGTTTGGATAATAAACTTGAAGTTTTCAATGAGTATTTTAATTAATCCAGTGTAATATATTAACGTTTGACAAAGGGGTAATTAATGCTGGACAGCAGGAGAAAGATAAGAGAGAGCTAGTTATCTGATTGAATATCAGCTAAATATAGAATCATAAAATAACCCCCACAGTTATCCTTCTGTCTGGTAAAAGTAAACAAAGAATGGACTCAAAATTGAATAATTATCTTGACATTTAAGCAATTAAAGCTATTTTTGTATTTTATTTAAAGAAAGAATTATGAAAATATGTATCTTATCTAATTCCCATCCCACATGTGAAGTAAGACTTTATTACAAGCTGGGAAAAAGCCTGGCTAAAATTGGTGAAGTCCATCTAATTTGTGCCTGCGGAGTTTGCAATTCTCTGGTCAATCCCTATCAAGATGTTACTGAAGCGGATTCTAAATGGGGAATTCTTTTTCAATTGTATAAAAAGGCTAAAAAAATTCATCCCGATATCGTTATATGCGTTGAACCTTTAACTCTACTGGTAGGGCTGGCATTAAAGAAAAAAATAAAGTGCAAAGTGATTTTTGATATACATGAATTTTACCCTGATGCCTTTGCGGAAAAATTTCCTCACCCCTTTAAGTGGCTAATGAAAAATATTTATTTAGGTTTAGAACGCAGTCTCCAACGCAAAGTTGATGGAACTATTGCGGTCAATGAACAGATTTTACAACAGTTGGGCACAGAACCTAAAAGAGGGGAAATAGCCGTAATACCTAACTATCCCGTCAAAAATATTTGGGACGATAATTGTGAAATTCCGATGGAATTGAGCAATATTTGTGCGATGAATTTTGATTTGATATATATTGGTGGATTGACACCTGACCGTGGTATTTATAAGATGCTGAAGTGCATAAATATTCTCAAAGATGAATTCCCCCAATTAAAAGTCCTAATTGTAGGAAAGTTTAAAAAAGCAGTAGTAGAAAAAAAATTTAATGCTATGCTAACTGATTATAATTTAACGGCTTTTGTATATTACCACGACTGGATTTCTCCGGAAAAAATAGGATTACTATTAAAGAGAAGTAAGATTGGGCTCTGGTTATTCAATCCGCAAAATCATAGATTGAGCCAGGCTATTCCTTTAAAGGTTCTGGAATATTTTGCCGCTGGATTACCCGTAGTTTCCACCAGAACACCACTGATGTTTGATTTGATAGAAAAAAATCATCTCGGATATTGCTGTGAATACCGCTCTTCTTCTATAGCTGAAGCTATTTCACGTCTATTGAAATTAGATGAGGAAACATATCAAGAA
>Ga0255344_1004279_pt1 | contig 14719 bp, 11 predicted proteins | sample wastewater_treat_5_FD_192414 | JGI IMG/M metagenome (GOLD analysis project Ga0255344, IMG submission 192414) | Wastewater microbial communities from Lulu Island WWTP, Vancouver, Canada - plant18 | ecosystem: Engineered > WWTP > Wastewater > Unclassified | place: Canada: Vancouver, British... | reverse complement strand
ATGACGAAGTGACAATATGGATTGTAAACAGTTATAATGCGAGCATGCCGTTAGAATAAATTGAGGCGCAGATGACCTGGTTTGTACTGAAGACTTTGTTTGTGATACTTACTCTTATTCTTATTCCCGGGTGGGGCATCATTTCCATTGCTAATTATTGGCGCAAATGGAATACTTTGCAACGTTGGTTCCTGGCATCGGCTGTAAGTATCGCTTTTTGGCCTATCCTTTTTTACAGCACCAGATTTGTTTTTCCAAGCCTTAGGTTGGGAATTAACAAAATCGTCGTGATCCTTTTCTTTTTCATTGCAATCATTGTTATCAACTTGCGAAAAAATTGGAAGGAACAATTTGCCTTTGGTGATAAAGCGGAGATAATAGCAGGAATTCTGTTATTAACGCTTTCCACGCGGTTAATCATTGCTTATCAATATCCTTACCTTGTATTGGGTGATCCTTTGCATCACACTATCCTTACCAATATAGTAGCCACCACAGGCAAGCTCCCTTACACCATGCTCCCCTTTGATTCCGCAGATCTCAATCACTATCATCTTGGCCTTTATACCATGACCGGTCCCCTGCAGATGTTGGCAGGCATCCAACCGGACCAGGCTCTACTCTGGTTCTCACAATTCCTGAATGGACTTTGTGGCGTGGGTGTTTTCTTGTTCCTGGATAGAAAAGTTTCCCGTCAAGCTGGAATTATTGGGATGGTAAGCGCTGGTTTGTTTTCGGTTATTCCTTCCTGGTTAATCAATTGGGGACGCTTCACCCAAGTCGCTGGTCAAACAATCCTGCTACCTGCGGTTTTGATCACTTGGGAAGCTCTTGGCTCCACGGTTGACGGGGAAAAGATTTGGTCCAAGAGAATTATCACAGGGCTTATTCTTGCGGGAGTTCTGAATGCCGGAGTTTGTTTGATCCACTTCCAAGTTGCTTTATTCATGCTTCCGTTAATACTCATCATTTGCTTATTGGAGGTTATTAAAAGCGTCCGAAAGCGAGTGGGCACCAGGAATTTAGTCTCCCGGATACTTTTGATTGGCATAATCACTGCTGTTATTATTCTACCAACTTTGATATCCGGTTTGAAAGCATATGTGGATAAACGGACCGTTTCGGCAACCCCAAGCACGGAAAGAAAGTTGCTGACCGATCAGCCGTACTATAACATAGTAAACGATACGACTGTTGAATTATTAAAAAAATCCAGCCCCTATTTATTAATGGGGATAACTGGTATTCTTGCGGGTTTTCGTACTAGGAAGGACCGGCTGCTCAGCGCAATCCTACTGACTTGGATATTGTGCTTAATTAGCATTTCCCAGCTTTACCGATTGAATAATAATCTGCTTGCATTTACTAATTTATCAACGATAATTTTGACGTTATACTTGCCACTTTCTATCGGAGCAGGAATATTGTGGAATGTTCTTTTTGAAGAAAGCGAATTTCATGGCAAGGGTCTGCTGTATCGGGTTGCTATCGTCTCGCTCTTGATAATAGGAGTCATCACTTATCATTTCCGTCTGAACGATTTTGAGTCCCACAGAGCACTCATGACTGATGCTGATAGGGAGGCGATGGAATGGATAAAGACGAATACGAATAGAGATGCGGTCTTTGGGGTGAATAGCAACTTTCTGAACCCTACAATGCCTTTTGGTACCGATGCGGGATATTGGCTACCGGTTTATGCCGAACGCCAGACGTCAGCCTTAACCTTACTATCTCAATTATCGAATGATTACCAATTTTCGTTAGAACGCGCAAAAACAATTTTAAGGTTCTATGAAACTGGCGACATAACACCACTCTGTGAGTATGGAATTGATTATCTCTATTCCGGAGTACAAGATCCTCTTGGATCCAAAGACCTTGCAAACCAACCGGAATTATTGGATAACGAGAACCTGGAGTTGGTTTATGATCAGATGGGCGTCCAAATCTTTCGCATATGTGAGAGGTAAAAAATGAGAGTCTGTTATTTTGGAACATATCGCGCGGGTTATAACAGGAATAAGATAATGATTTCTGCGCTGAAAAGCGCAGGTGTGGAAGTTATCATCTGCCAGGAAAACCTTTGGTATGGCATTGAAGACCGTGAACAGATCACCGCTGGTGGCTGGCGCAGTCCTAAGTTTTGGTGGCGCGTTATCAAAACCTATATAAAACTGATTTGGAAGTTTTTTTCAATTGGGGAATTTGATGTGATGATTCTGGGATATCCAGGACAGTTTGATGTTTTTCTTGGAAAGCTTTATTGTGGGCTGAAAAGGAAAAAGTTGGTCTGGGATGTTTTCATGTCAGTGTACCTGGTTGCGGTTGAAAGAAAACTGGAGGATTCACGATATTCAGCCGTAAGAATGATTAAGAGATTGGAGAAAAAGGCTCTGGGTATTCCTGACCTGCTAATTCAGGATACACGACAGTACGTGGATTGGTTCTTTCAAACATATGGGGTTGAAGTAGAACGATTTAGACTTGTCCCTACAGGCGCTGATAACAGTATCTTTAAACCAATCGATAGGATCGAGAAAATGCAAGACAAGTTCCGGATTCTATATTACGGCACTTTTATCGCGAATCATGGATTAGATCACATTGTAGAAGCGGCTAAATTGTTAGCGTCACAAGGTGATATCGAGTTCCTTTTTATTGGAGAAGGTCCGGAAAAGCCCAGGATTGTAAGTTGGGCAGAGACAGGGCAGATAAAAAATTTAACATTTTTGGATTGGTGTCCTCAATCTGAATTGGTTAAGCAAATAGGGTTGGCAGATATTTGTCTGGGAGCTTTTGGAAGTACGCCACAATCCTTGATGACGGTTCAGAATAAAATTTATGAGTGCATGGCTTGTGGAAAAGCAATTATCACGGGGGTTAGTCCTGCGGTTCAGTCACAGTTCACGGATGAGGTAGAGCTAAAAATGTGTGAACGTAAGGGAGAGGCGATCGCCGATACGATCGTTTATTTGCGCCAAAATCCCGAGATCCTCCATCAAATGGGACTAAACGCCCGGCAATCCTTTGAGGCTAACTATTCAATAGAAGCGCTTGGGAAGACATTCCGGTCTCATTTGGAAGAATTACTCTCATGCAATTAAGCAACAGCTTAGGAAGAAAGGATATCTCATTTTAGTGGAATGAGTAAAATTGAGGTAAGAAAAAATGGATTACCATTTGAAGTGCGCGTTGCTCTTTTTTTGATTTGTTCGTCCCTACAAGGGATTGGGAGTTTTGTTTGATGCTATGGCAATCCTTAAAAGGGGCAATATATTCCGGGAGAATTTTGGGATGAGCAAGCCGTCTATAAGAAGTAAATCAAAAAGTTAGGAATTAAAGACAAGGTGACAATCCGGGCGAATTACATTACAGATTCGGGGGCTGGCTTAAATTTTGAGGCTGCTGGTTTATTCGTTGCTCCTTACATAGACGGAACTCAGAGCGGTTCGATTAAACAAACTATGGGATTCAGACTGCCCCTTGTAGGCACTAATGTGATTGCCGATCTAGCCATTCAGGACAATGAGTCAGCAGCCATCGTCGTAACTACAGGCGTTGATCAAATGTTGGCACAAGGAATTCAACAACCCATTTATAATGCTGATTGTTCAGACAAACCAACTGGCATCAATAAATCGTCCTGTTTTCAATTGGTCAACGTATTACTGACATATTCTTCAAGTTCGAATGATAAGAAATGAAAAAAGGCCAGCACCACCCTCACCTTGTCATGCTTTTAACCCAAGATTTAAATAGCCCGTCTGGTCTAGGACGGTATTTCCCCTTGGCAAAATATCTTGTTAGGCAAAACTATCATGTAACAATCCTTGCTCTGCATTCAAATATTGAAGCTGAAAAGACTCGAGACTTCTGGGATCAAGGAGTTCACATCAGATATGTCTCTCAGATGCATGTTCTAAAAATTCATAATAGAACAGAATATTTTCCGGTAATAGAATTAATAAAAGTAGTTATTAATGCCACCAAGCGATTGACGCAAGAAGCAATGAAAGAAAGTCCGGATCTGGTGTTTGTTGGGAAACCACATCCAATGAACGGTATTGCTGGGTTAAGGGTGGCGCGCAGCAAATCTGTTCCATTGATATTGGATTGTGATGATTATGAAGCGGAGTCCAATAAAACCAACCACATTTGGCAAAAAACCGTACTGAGATGTTTTGAGGACTCCTTGCCTAAAATGGCTGACTTGGTCACCACAAATACCTATTTTAATAAAGATCGGATACAGAAGCTGGGAGTAGATGAAAAGAAAATCCATTATATACCCAATGGCGTAGATACAGATAGATTCCAATCCGCCTCAGTTGATAGGTTGAAATCCTTACGTGATAGTCTTGGTTTGGGAAACAACAAAGTTGTGGGTTATTTTGGAAGTCTAAATCTGGCAAACCACCCCGTGGATTTGCTGGTGAAAAGTTTTGCGAGAGTTTATCAAAATAATGAGAAAGTACGCCTTTTAATAGTTGGAGGCGGGGGAGACATGGAAAGGTTGCGAGCCTTGGTGAAGGAGTTGAATATTGAAAAAGGAGTTGTTTTTACTGGCAGGGTCGATCCAAATGAGATAAATGCATATTATCAATTAGCTGATGTTAGCGTTGATCCTGTCAATGACACATTGGCAGATCGTGGGCGTTGTCCACTAAAGATATTTGAAAGCTGGCAGATGGGAGTTCCGGTAATTAGTGGTCATGTGGGCGATCGAAAAAAACTTGGAGGAGTGCCTGCCGCCATTTCACTTTATAAACCCGGAGATGAAGCCCAATTATCACAATTACTCATCGAGCTAATAAAGGACGCAAATAAATTGTCCAATTTGCGTGCACAAGGGTTTTTACGAGTTAAAAATTATTCCTGGGAAAGGATCGCAAACTATTCCAAAACTATCTTTCAGGAATTCTTTGAGAGAGATCGTTGAATTTGGAACAAGGATGGATTAAATACTCATTGAAAAAACAAGAAAACAGACGAAATAAGATACTCATATTTATCCGAGCAAGCCTTGACGAAGCCGGGTTAAAAAGCTTAGCTATCTTTAGCGGGGGCAATTTTTTGGCTCAAATAATCATGATGGTTTATGCCATTCTAACTGCCCGTTTTCTTGGTCCAATTAAGCTTGGAATTTATAGTGGAATTTACGCAATCCTAGGTATTACCATTACTCTTGTAAATTTTGGTTTGGACCTTTGGATGCTTAAAGAAGCCCATTCTCAAGATTCGATACGGATACTCACGGGCAAAGTCTTGCAAGTCAAGCTAACAACAGGAATTTTTTGGGTGATTGGCTGCGTGGTCATATTACCAATCATTAAGCCGACTGCATTCAGAACTAATCTTGTGGTTTTTGCTGTTTTTGATGTCCTTGCTGACGCCCTATTCAACACCTTGATTGCTTCTTGGAATACCCAAGGAAAAGTGAAGCTGATCAATATTTTTTTATTGGCGTCTAGAATTGGAAAATTACTGCCCTTATGCGTATTAGGCTTTTTGGATCGCTTATCATTATCTTCGATTGTTATTTCCCGATTGATCGTTTCGGTAGTAATCCTATTTGGCGCAACTGTTATAGTAAAACCTGTTTTGCGCATGGGAAATGTTAGAGAATTTCCTACTATCTTGAAAAGTGCTTCCGAATTTGGGTATTCAGAGATCTTGGCAATGATTTATGCCAACGTTCAAGTAGCAATACTTTCTTTTTTCTCGTTTATTGACACTGGTCTTTACTCGCCAGCATCCGGTATCATTCATGCATTGTTTATCATCCCTAACTCCGCTTATGTTTACTTGTTACCCAGGTATACTAAACAGATGTTAACAACAAAAGGCAAAGATTTTCCGCAATTGGCTCGGAAAGCTTTTGTATTTTTTGCGGTTATGGGCTTGGTTTTAACATTGGGCATTCTTTTGGCTGGACGTTTTATTGCAGCAACTCTTTTAGGCTCAAGTTTTAAGGAGTCAGGCAATATATTGATGATGCTAAGTCCGATATTGCTCTTCAAATCGGTTTCTTTTGGTTTTGCTCTTCTTATCATCATAACAAACCAACAGAAGCAAAGATTGTTACCACAGCTGATAGTTGCTATACTAGCGTTATTCTTGAATCTTATACTAACTCCTCGTTTTGGTATAAATAGTGTGCCTTGGATATACGTTTTTTGTGAGTTCCTGCTTATGTTCAGTTACTTCCTGATTCTTTGGAGAAATCGAACCCATTATGAATAGTAATTCAATTATCAAGAAGATATTGATTGTGAACTTACACTCAGCTCAAAATTTAGGCGATCTGGCAATACTAGAACAAACTACAAAGCTGTTATCTCTTAAACATCCAAAGTCACACTTTGTCTTGATGTCAACTTATCCTGATAGTTGGAAAATTCGCACAGGCTATGAATGTGTTTCTTCACTGAGTAGGTTGCTGAAGGCAGAGAACTTGTTGGGGTTTTCTATACCAGCCCTTCTTGAAGTTATTCTAAAAGCTTTGATATTGAAACCATCAACTCTTCAAAAAACATGGAATAACAAAATAGTTTTTTTTATTAGAACATTAGTTAATTCAGATATTGTTTACAGTGCTGGAGGGGGGAATTTTTATACAAACTCAAAGTTTGGTGTTGATTTCGTCATTAATTGCCTTACTCTGATAATTGCTGGTAAATTAGGAAAGCCGATCATCATGTTGCCCCAATCATTCGGTCCTGTGCAGACTCGATGGCAACAAAAATTACTAAAGATGACTATTGCTAATGTGGATTTCGTATATGTTAGAGAAAACCTTTCTTATGACTTTTTGATAAGTATAGGTGTTCCAAAAAACAAGATAGAAATACTCCCTGACCTTGCACTTACAATAGATAATGACAACGTTAAGACCATTAACACTGAGTCGCTGACGATAGGTTTATCTGTTATTGATAGACGTGCCCAATATAAAAAATTTACAGGCCAAGATGATTACGAAGAGGAAATTGTTCGTTTCATTAAGGAAATGTGTAAAAAAGCAAATACTAATGTTGTCTTAATTGTTCAATGTGATGGTCCAACCAAAGATCAGAACGATCTCATTGTCTCTGAGAGGATACTTGCGAGACTTGGTTTTAAGGATGAGCGTGTCAAGTTGGCAAATGGCATCCAGAATACAAATGAATTTTCAAAGACGTTAAGCAAACTCGATTTAATCATTAGCACAAGAATGCATACGGCGATTATTGGATTGGTTAATCGAGTGCCCACCATATTAATTGGTTATCAACCCAAAGCAGCAGGCCTATTTCATCTACTTGATCTTGATGATTACTACGTATCAATAAACAACGTAACCTCAGAATTACTCTTAGAACAAAGTAATAAGATTCTTAATAATTATGCATCATATATTCTAAAAGTAGAAAAATGTCTTTCAAGAATATCCCGTGAAATAAAAAAGGAAATAATAAATCTGAAATGATCGTTTTTCAAATCGTCAACAATATTTCGATAGACTCTTTTGGAGGAGGGGCTGAAATGTTCGCCCTTAGGCTTGCAGAAAAAGTGTCTGAGGACTTAAAAAGTCATGTTATATCTGTCTGGCATTATGGAACTGACAAGGAAAGACAAATAACAGAAAGTCTTCAAGGAAAAGTGGTAATCCATTATTTGTTGGATGCCATTCCAATGAAAAAAGCGGATGTTATAAATCTCTATAGAAAACTAAAGAAAATATTTACATCCTTCCCTCCGACAGTAATTAATAGTCATAGCCCACTTCCAGATGTGGTTAATTTTTTTATTAAACTTTTTATGGGCCACAAAGTTAAAGCTGTTCGCACAATGCATACAGATAAAGAATGGGTGCCTAACAAGTGTTTAGAGAATTGGACTTTGAATATCTTTCCTTTTATCTTTGACTCGGAAGTGGCAATTTCACGAGCAACTAAGATAAGATTGGATGAACGTCCCATCGCCAAACTACTCAAGAAACAAAGTGTGTTTATCCCCAATGGTATTTCAGAAGGGGTGATGAACTACTTAATGGACAACCCGATCCCAGCGAGAGCGCAAAATTCATATAAGTTGGTGACTGTTGGAAGATTGACCGAGCAAAAGGGATACGAATATCTTATTGAAGCAATTAGGATCCTGTCGGATTCTTATATTTTAGGTGAGAAGAATATATCTCTAAGCATTATCGGGGAAGGGCACTTAAAGACTGAGTTGCTTTTATTAACTGATAGATACAAGTTGACAGATAAAATCCATTTTTTGGGTTACCGGCAGGATGTGTTACAAATTGTTGCTTCTTCAGATTTGTTTGTTTCATCCTCCTTATGGGAAGGAATACCCACAGTCCTCTTGGAAGCAATGGCATTAAATGTACCAATAATTGCGACAGATATTCCCGGCACTAAGGAGCTTGTCGTTGATCAGCAAACAGGAATTTTAGTTCAGCCAAAAAGCCCAGAACAGTTAGCAAGAGCGATAAGTGAGTTTGTAACCAACCCGGATACTTCAAGACCGTTCATAGAAGCAGCTAACTCGTATGTGCGCGAATACAGTATGGTAAAAGTCAAAGAAAAATACCTGGATATTTACAGCAGTTAAATACAAATGCTCCAGTCTATCTCTGGAGCATTTGTATTACTTTTCAAGATTTATTAGTCAATGCTTATCCCATTGTAGTCTTCACCTGCGCCTGGATGTTGCACTCTGGCAATAGCAATAATTTTTGCGTTAGGCGTATCAGGATGGGGAACTACGATCACACCACCACCAAAACTTCCATCGGTGTAATATCCAAAAGCTCCAGGAGTCATGCCATTTTTACCGAGGGCGCCTGCAGCATTTGCATCACTATTAACTTTTGCGTTCGGGGCAATTGTCAACGTTTGGGTAGCTACAAGACCACCGTTTTTATCAAAATACTGAACATTTACTTTCGCTGTTGTGGAGGAAAGATTTTGTATAGCGAGATAGGTTCTCTGGTAACCGCCATAATTTGTTGCGGAATTGAAGCGAGCATCATCAGCCCAGCGTACAAACGGGAAGGCGATCTTTGAGTAACCCGCCGGTTCACCATTAAAAATCGTGAACACATCTGCATAAGCAGGAGCTGCGGGCAGAGAGGCTTGAGCTTTGCCCAATGCAACGATTTTCGAATTTGAGTTTGACGTAGTAATAACAGCAGAACCTGTAAATGAACTCATACCCACACCTGAATTTGGAGCGCAAGTCGTAATGCTTTTCTTTTGTCCAGGGGCTATGGTATAGGGACCATCTGTGGTTTTTGTAGTCCCGTCAGGATTGTAGTACGTAACCGTAATCGTAGCGGATTCGGTCAAGCTGGCATTTTGAACGGCATAATAGGTGTCAAGCCCATATCGCTTACATAATGCAGTTGCAAGGTAAACTTTGTTACTAGCCCTTGACAATGGGACACCTTCAAAATTAGCGCCAACATCCCTGTTGGTATAGAGTTCGCTGGCTCCAGCAATTACCCTGGCTGGATTAGTTGTTCCTTTCTTTACGGCAGTGATGATCACAGAACCGTTAAATGTCGTACTGGGTAGACCAGTCATTGACGTTTTATCAAGCTCAACGTATTTTGATGATAGTGCTGGAATGTCTACGGATTTCGTGCTGTCTAAATTGCCATTGGTAGCATTATAGAATTTTAGAGTAGCAGTTATCTCTTCACTTTCAAGGTTCTGAACTGAAAAAATCGTTGTCCTAGAGAAAGTATTTCCTAACACAGTAGCAATAAGATATTGCTCAGAGCCATCATTTGATGAAAAACCATTTGATAGCATTCTCATTTTGACGGTTTCTCCAGAAGCATTCTGGTGAAACTGCACGACTGTTGCAACAAGCGGTTGGGATGATGCCATTACCGCATTGCCTCGAAATCCTGCAGAAATATCGCTTACATTGCCCATATAAAAAGAAGCAGCGGCTCCTGCATTTAAGGTTCCAGCATTATACGTAATTGCCGTTGCACTTCCCTCTTGATAGAATGCGACTTGTACATCAGTAGGTGCGTTACCGACGTTTTGATAGGTTACTGAAACAATCCAAGAAATTGTTCTGGCGGATGCTTCAACATTAACTGTTTGCATAGTTGAAACAGCCAACAGAAGAGCCAGTGCTAATAATAGTATCCGTTTTTTCATGATATACTCCTTTATGTTTGATTTGCTATATATTACGACAGTTGGCAATTATTACGCAATACTTCTTTAGAACTATTCTGGGTGAAGAATGAAGAAAAAGACAATCAATTTGTATATATTTTTTATTTTGCTTCTTGTAGGTGTTCTATTCTCTTCATGTTCCAGTATCCCTGCGGAGGATGACCTTCTCTCCAATTATCAAGGAATGCTGGAATCAGGAAAAGCGGGGCTTTTTGGAAAATTGATTGATGAAAAAGAAGGACCCGTTGGCGGGGAAGTTGTGAGGCTTGGAAAGGTCGTTTGGAGCGAGGATAGAACCTCAGCCAGTTTTATCATCGATGGGGCAAACAGTCCCAGTACCGTCTCTAAAGATGACGGTTCATTTGTTTTTTTAAATATTGACCCGGGTGAATATGTGATGGTTGTCAGGAATATTGATGTAAATCCAATTGTGATTCCTGAGGTTCCTGGTTCTAATACAGCAGCCATATTTACAACAGAAAGTGATCAAATCCTTGATGTGAATATCATTAAGATAAACACAGATAATTGATAGAAATCATGCTATTTATTGATATTCGGAATAGATATCAGGTAAGCAGCTTGATAGCGGACGATTCTATTTTGGGGTTTTCCATTTTTTTCTCCACCAAACAAGTAGATAAAGCCTTCAGAAATGACCCCACCTCCATTTGAATCAATTCTTACTGGAGCGGATTGACTGGAAGCCAGCCATTGTTTTTCAGAATCGGAGTACTGGAGTAAACCAGTATTTCCATTCTTATCTTTAGCAATAACAAAAATCAGATCACTTATTGAATATGCTGAAACCCAATTATACTGTGCTGGCAATTCGGTTTCATTTATCCATATGAATTCCGCAGTTTGATAATTCACTGGCTTTATGCTCTGAACGTTTCTGGTGTATCCATGTTGATCAGCCCCCCCGATTACAAAAATTGATCCATGGAATTCGACTGCAGTTGAGTTTTCTACTGATGATTCCATTGAAGGTAATGACAGCCATTTATCAATCGCGGGATCGTATAAAAAGACCGTATCAAGTATTCCGGTTTGGTTTCGCCCCCCAAATATGTAAATGTTTCCCTCGTATACAGCCATTGAGTATGAGCTAATTCTGATTGGCAGTCGGGCTTTTTCGTCCCAAGTGTCAGTAACTAGGTCATATACTTCAAGTTTGTCTGTATACTCTCCGCCTTGTGTTTCTCCACCAGGAATGTATATTCTGTCGTTAATTATCGCAGCAGAAACATTTTTGACTGGTGTTAGTTTGCTTTTTCCTAAACGCCAAATTTGAGTGGTTGGGTTAAATATGTCAACGCGATTTGTTATTCCTGTCTCAGATTCCCCACCTATCAAATAGAACTCGTTATTATACAAGGCAGAGGCAAAACGTGACCTTTGAAAAGGCATTTGGTCAAGTTCTTGCCACCTTGTCATGTAATCCATTGCTTTTTCTGTGGAAGAGGATGTCTTAAAAAAAAGGGAACTTAATAGATATCCTAAGCTAAAGATAAGCAGTAAACTGAGACCCACTGTAAAAAAAATTCTGTACTTTATTTCTTTTTTACTGATTGGAGAATTATTGTCATTTTTAGTACCATCATCCAATATCTCATTGAGATTTTGGTTATCGTCGTTAACTCTAAGAGGTTTTATTGTAAGGCCCTTCTCGAGAGCATACAGTGTTGCCTCCGTCCGCGAGGCAACCCCGATCTTTTCATAAATGTTGGAAACATGAACTTTTACGGTATTAACGCTAATAAAAAGGTCAGCAGCAATTTGTTTGTTGCTTTTTCCCTGACTTAAGAGTCGAAGTATTTCTAGTTCGCGGTCACTTAGAGCGTTGTTTTCCATGTAACAATCAAATTAAACCAAGCTGCAGCTTGATAGCGGCAGAGCAAGTATAAACGAAAATTGATTTATGCTCCAAATCAGTGTTTCATTATGAGAGGTAGAATTTGGATCCAAGGACCGTCTTTGAAGGTATTCTTGCTCTCGTAGTAGGTCCTGCCAGAACCGCCATACCACGAAGCTTCTGCTGCCAATCTTGGTCGGCCACCCTGGGTGCCAGCGTGCCAGTTGATTTCCACGTCTTCGAAAGTAATATCGACGGATTTGCCAAAGCAGTAATTCTTGCAGTCAATAAGCGTGGGCTGCTCCACCACCATGAAGTGCACATGGTGCCCGGTGCTCATGCCGGTATCGTCCACGGTCGCGATTTTCATGCCCTGCGAAACATAGACGCCTCGAAGCTTGAGGTTCTCAGGAATGCTGTTTTTGGCGATGTGCAGGTAAATTTGGTAGGTCCAGGGGGTGGTGGTGCGGTCTTCAAGCGTGATGCTGTTGGTGCAGCGGGAGTCTCCGTTGTTGCAGGTGTCCCGCCAGTGGTAGACGTATCCGCCTTTCGCTGCTGTCAGTTCAAACATCGTCCCATCTGCAAAATCAAATGCGTAGGTGCAGTAGTAACTTGGGGTGCAAGAGGAATGCCCCACCGACCAGGTCAGACGTTTTGTCAAGCCTCCACGCCAGGGGAGTTTGTAGCCGCCGTAAACGGTGCTGCTGGTTCCTGCCTTTGGATCGGCTTCGAAGTTAAAACGGTCGGCGATTTCATCGTCCCTAAAATCTGTTGTCAGGAATAGATCATTGAATTCAGGGTTGGAGGTGAGGTACAAGCTCCAACTGCCGACGGATTCATCCCAAAGCGCCAGAACAATTTCGGGCTCTCGCGCATATTGATCCCCTTCTTCGAGGTCAGTTTCTGCCATCCAGAGAATTGCCTGGGTTTTGGCATCGTTAAAGTGGACGTCATCCAGTGTCCAGTTATCCTCCCCAGCGTTGTGAATCAATTCTGGCAGTTGTGAATACAACAAGGATTCGAGCGGTGATTGCTGGTCGGTTGGTGGGGTTGGGATGACGATTTCCTTGGCGGATTTAATCGAATTATCACTGAAAATCAGATAAACAGCCACGATAGCCAGGAGAATGATGGGAATCCAGAGTTTGGTCGCATGGCTTTTCCGCGGCGAGGGTTCAGTGTTGGGCGTGTAGGTTTTGTTATTCATAAGACCACCTTGAATGGTTAAAAATGCTCAAGGATATAGTTGCAAGTATCTTGCCAGAACTCGGTATACGTACCTTGTCCACTGAGCGGAAGTCTCATTGAGGGTAAGACCGGGACCAAGGAAAGCATTTATCAGGATCGCCTGCCCCTTGCTTCCAACCTTTTGTATCGACCTTCGGATATTGGACTTGCCTTACGGTCAGATTAATATCCGGAATTTTGGCAGTAATCCACGCGCCCCCCTTTTTTCGGTTGGATAAGCGTCTATCTGCTCACCTCGTTAAACAGATGGCAGCAGAGGTAAATATTCAAAAAGTGACTTTGACCTGTCAAGATTTCAGAAACCTCCTGGCGTAATCAACACGCAAACTTCAGACCAGCAACCTGGCGCATAAATGACAATGGCAAAATGGTTCATCAAGCTCCAATCCCATGCTCTTCAGCGTTTCACGTTTATCAGGTTTATTCGGAGTGAACAGGATAATCGGACTCGTGATATCATCTGGATATGGAGCAAAATAACGAATCTGGGCTGAGGAAACCGGATCCCGCAGTCGATAATACAGACGGGGAAGGCTCCCAAACCAAACAAAGGCTATGGGAAAGAATCCGGCATCTGGGGCTCGAACCTGCCGCCTTGCGGGTTCTGGCGCTGATCACCACGGCATTGATGATGGCGTTGGTGGTGTGGGCGATGAGCAGATACTACGTCAGCGTGGAGGGGCAGAGAGCTGCGGAAGTGAAGGCTTCTTCCGTGACTGCCGCCGCGCCCGCGGATTCGACCGTGCTCCTCCTGCAAGCGGCGCACCCCGCCGCCCAAAACGATGCCATCCGCCGGGATACCGATCTGGATACGGTGGTGCCCATGCGAGCCCGCAGGGAAATCCTTAACTATACCGTTCAGCAGGGAGATAATCTGTTCTCCATTGCAGAACGCTTCAATCTCCGCCCCGAAACCGTCCTTTGGAGCAACCGCTATACGCTCGGGGATGACCCGCACTTCCTTTACCCCGGGCAGGAACTGCTCATTTCGCCTGTGGACGGCATTTTGCACCGTTGGAGCGCGGGGGAAGGTCTGAACGGAGTGGCAGAATATTACCAGGTCTCGCCGGATGCCATCGTTAATTACCCGGGCAATTACCTCTCCGCAGAAACGCTCGGCGATTATTCTTCCCCCAACATCCCGCCGGGCACCATGCTGGTAGTGCCGGGCGGCGTTGGGAAGTTCACCGATTGGCGCACGCCGCGCATCACGCGTGAAGAACCCGCCAAAGCTGTCAACGTCGGTCCCGGAGCCTGCACTGAAAGCTATGACGGAGTGGTCGGGACGCTCAATTTTCGCTGGCCTGTTGACTCCCATACCCTCTCCGGCTATGATTTCGCGCCTTCGGCAAATCATTTCGGAATCGACTTGGGCGGAGAAATGGGCGACCCGGTCAGGGCAAGCGATCATGGGGTGATCGTG
>Ga0255344_1004278_pt1 | contig 14722 bp, 12 predicted proteins | sample wastewater_treat_5_FD_192414 | JGI IMG/M metagenome (GOLD analysis project Ga0255344, IMG submission 192414) | Wastewater microbial communities from Lulu Island WWTP, Vancouver, Canada - plant18 | ecosystem: Engineered > WWTP > Wastewater > Unclassified | place: Canada: Vancouver, British... | reverse complement strand
ACCTGGCACTTGTTCGGAAAGCACATGGCTATGGTCTTTGCCTGCCACAATATATATGTTTTCTGGTTTGAAGAGGGGATCAAGGCGTTTTACCGCGATTTGGAACATACTCTCATCGCTGTAAAGTCGAAGTGCAGGTTTGGGCATGTGTTCACGACTGACAGGCCACAACCTGGTGCCGGCTCCACCGGCCATAATGAGTGCGTAATACATGAAATCCTCCTAAGTGATTTCTGAGGTGATGGTATTATACCCTCAATAACCTTTAGCTTGACAGCTTTTTTCTTTTATCCTAAATAGCATGGAAAATATTTTTCATCCTGTGTTGATGAATCTGCTATTCTTTACCCGCTTTGAAGTTATAAATCGGCTTGATGGTGCGTTCAATATCTGCTGTATCGCCAATTTGCTCAATAATATCTTCCATGCTCTTATAGGCATCCGGTGCTTCGTCCAGAGTATCGCGGTTAACCGTGGTAGAAAAAACGCCTCGCATCGTGCGTTTAAAATCTTGCAAATTAAGCTTCTTACGGGCTTCATTGCGCCCTAAGATTCGCCCTGCTCCATGCGGCGCGGAGAAGTTCCAATCCGGATTGCCCTTGCCCACGGCAATGATTGAGCCATCGCGCATGTTGATAGGAATGATGATTCGTTCTCCCTTGCGCGCTGAAACCGCTCCTTTACGGATGATATTATCTTTGAGATTGACATAGTTATGGACGCTCTCAAACTGGCCTCGCGGTGGCAAACCCAGATGCCCTAAAATGCGCTCAGTCATCACTTTGCGGTTGAGCGAAGCGTAGCGCTGGCAGATGTCCATATCGTGTAAATAATGTTTGTGATTTTGCCCTTCAAGATATGCCAAATCTCTGGGCACATTGATGCCGTTCTTTTTACAATAATCGCGCGCGACATTTTGCCAATAGAGCGCCACTTGCAAACCGATATGTCGGCTGCCTGAGTGTACACAAAGATAATGCATGCCGCGTTCATCAACAGCGATTTCGATGAAGTGATTTCCCCCACCTAATGTGCCTATTTGGGTTTGTGCTTTTTTAACTGGCACAGCGTGAGCGCATTTGAGCTTATTAATCTCATCAAATTCCACGACCGGTTTTTTATAGCTACCAAATCCACTGGGGATGTTGTGGTGGATGTAATGGTCAAGTGTTTCTAAATCAGGTTGGTCATAACCAAGTTCAGTCACCAGGATGCCACAACCGATATCCACACCAACCAAATTGGGCACCACAATATCACCAAGATCGGCAGTAAAACCAATCGTACAACCCGCGCCAAAGTGGTAGTCGGGCATGATACGCACCTTTTTTCCTGCAACGAAGGGTTGTGAAACTAAGGTGCGAATTTGTTCAATCGCTTTTTCTTCGCGATCACGCGCAAATACGACTGCAGTGTTATATTGTCCTTTAATTTCGAATTGACTCATGGTAATTTGATTGTATCATCTTTGTAGAAACTAAACAGATCTGTTTTATACGAGACTTTATGATCACGCTTGGAAGAAGCTTATCGGGTTCCCGCATAAGTAAACTGACTATTTAGCTACGCGCATTAACAGGTCCTTACCAGCAACGTTTGATATCATAAAAAATCCTTTAGCTTGCAAAACAACTACCATAAATAATGAAACGGAAAAAACGCGCAAGGGCGTTATAATGAGGCTATCGAAGAGGAATGATTATTATGACAGAAAAAACACAGAACCCTCTCCATGAAGATGATTCAAATAATGTTTCAACACAAGCTGAACGTCCTGAGCATTCGCCATCGCCCATGACACAAAGGGCGCATCATGGCGTTTTGCTTTCTTTGCTCGCTATCATTGCTGTTTTAATCGCATTGCTTATTTTGGGAATTAGGATACTCAAAAAGAACCTTGAAGTACCCCTAAACAAGGAACCGGTTCAAATTATTCAATTTGATAAGCTTTAATCTTTTTCGAGATATAAGTTGAAGGTATCCCTCACGCGTCGTAAGGCGCGTTTTTGGTCGTCCAGACTGTTCAGAGTAGTGAGTAAATCCAATAGGTCTTGTCCGCCAGACATGATTAATTGAAGTGGGTTGAAATAATTACCTTCAATTCGATAGTAAGTTGTCTCAACAAGTTCTTTAAACTTGAACATGGAAAGATTAGCCATGCGCTCGGCCGGACCGCCCGGACCTTTTCGCGTTTCAAGACTACGTCGGACAGCCAGACTCCAGGGCTGGTTAATGTTAAGCATAAAACAAGCTTGTAATGCCCAGGCGACAGCTATCTTTTCAAGCTCAAGACCTCTGATTTGAACCTGGTATTTGGGGTCTAAAACAGAAAACAAGGTTTTATAATCCCATTCAAGTTCAGTTAATGGATGATCCACCACCTCCGGAATGATGTCATCATAAATAAAGTCTTGTTCATTGGCATCGTCAATGGTATGTGGTTGGTTTAAAGTATCTTGATTGAAAAAAGAACTGTATTTTAATTTAAAGAGTATATTTAATATCGTCTCATATTGACATATTCCTGCCTCAACGAGAGTCTCAAAATAATAATTTAGTCCATCTACGAAAGTATCAAAATGACAAATTGGAGCAACATTGAGAGTCTCATAATGACAAATACCCTCTTTTACGAGAGTCTCAAAATGACATAAACGTTCGGGATGGGCTTTTGCGTTGGCAACAAGCGCGTGTTGAAAACTCGGCTTTTGCAAAAGCTCTTGCATGGGGAGCTGTTTTATTTGAACTGGAGGGGCATAAATAAAACCGTAAATAGCTTGCTTCATGCTCTCGTCATTAGCGGTCAACTGAACGTCATTAACCTGCAGTTTCCAGTCCGTGCCGGTTTCTGACTGGCGGGTTTCGATGCGGCAAAGATATTCACTGGCAAGTTGGCGTTTTGTTTCGCGCCAGTTGCGGGTGTAAGCGGAATCCGCATTGATATTGCTTTGACGTGGGCGGCCTCTCAGGCTCGGTTCCGCGTGGGGGATTTGCTTTGGCAGGGTTTCACTGCGAATCCAGCCTTGCAAACTACTGAGCCCACCAGGCACCCAAAAGCTATTGCGGTCTTTCCCATGCGCCCAGTCGATGTAACAGCAGTTTTTACTCATCAAATAGAGCATGCCAAGATCGGTACCAAGTGTCGGCAAAACCTTATGGAACCAATACCAGGGAACCGCCAGAAAACTTTCCGGTCGTACCAGGTGGTTAGCGATACGGTCGGCTAAACTGGCTAAGGTTGGGTCAAGCTTTTGTGGACTCAGGGCTCTTTCAATCACATCGTGGACGGATGTCGCCTCATCAAAAACGAAATCTTTTTCAGGGTTTGGCACACGGAAAGGAAAGCTAAAAACCTCATCACGTTGAGTATCGAGCAAACGGCTGAGAGTCGCGATTGGATTGGTGGTGATATTGTTCTGATTGAGCCAATTAAAGAGGTCAAAAGCATCACCAGGGGTGAGAAGAATCCCGCGGTAGTGATAGGTATTGGCTTCACGTTGCACCTGCCCATCTTTAACGCGGTGTTTTGGCTCGCCACGCCTCACAAACCAGTCCATATCGCCATTTTTGAAAACACGGAAGAAACTGGCACGGCTAATGGCACCACCCAGACTTTTGAGCAGAGCACGCACATCAATTTTAACGCTGTCGCCAAGCCTGGGATAAAGTTGATCAGCTCCAGTTTCGCGCGAAGCACGGTAGAAGGCTTGGCGCAAAGCAGTGGCAATGAATACGGCATTAGAACCCACATAAGGCACAAAACGCAAAAGGTAAGATGGCACAGCGGCAATTGATTCTGGGCGAAGGATAGCCTCGGAAATACTGTTTGCCCCTAACTCTACGTTTAGGGCAAAATCACCATAGATATCATCATCTGTGCCCATGGGCACACTTTGGTGCTTAAGGTTTAGGCGCAGATGCTTTCCTAACTTCTCGTGCACCAAGGTTTCAAGAAGGGGGTAATACTGGCAAAGTCGGGCATAATCTGATTGCCCGGCGTTGATATGATATTGGCCATCATATTGGACTTCACAGGAATCGAGCAAGCTAAGCAACTGGTCATCCGCAATCGTTACCAAACTGTCTCGTAAGCTATTCCAATCTTCTAATTCTTTGTCCATATTATTCTCTATCTTTTAGTGGCTTTTGTTATCTGCCTCAATTATAGAAAATATGTTCCGTTATCACAAGTGTCAAAAGTGGAAATTGACACCCCAAAATGACCTAAAGTGGAAGTTTCTTTAACATTGGCGCTTCTATTTGGGTCAGAATGGCTTCCTCTAAAGCGATGGAAGCCAGACGCATGGCTTCCGAAAGAGATCCACGAGAATCCTCTGCGATCTCAAAAAGCTTGGTTTCAGGCAATAACTCCAGTGGATCAGGATGGCCAGCGGCTTGCATACGCGCGTAGAGCATGGCTGCAATCTCGCTGGCACTGGCGTTTCGGAAGGGAAAATAGAGTCCCAGATACTGGTTGAGCGAACCAATATTGCTGGTTGTTTTGTTGAGGTCCTGCAAAAAGATGAGGGTCTTGATTTTTTTGTTATTTTCAATGGACCAGCTTAAAAGTTGATCCATATACTCAAGGTCAACTGGGGGCCCATCAAGAACGAGCAGGAGCTGTTCTTGGGAATTATTGAGGTAGTCTAAAATACTATCGATGCGATCAGCATTGGAGCGTGAACCACGCAGACCGAGCAAATCAACAATCGCCATCAAAAAGTGACGTGGTTCGGTTAGGGTGTTGGTGTTCATGTATAATCCAAGCACATCGCCTTGACCCTCAAAGCGAAGCTTAGCTTGAGCGACCTTCATGGCCAACATGCTTTTACCGCCACCGCTGGGGCCAGCGATAACACCCAGGTTTTTAGAAGGGTCCTTTTGGTCTGCGATAAAGCCATAGGCTACCTCCAAAACTTTGCGTTGCTCGCTTATGCCTGGATAGAAAAAGCGTGTGTCAGTGAATCGTTCAAAAGGGTGTTCTAACAAATTGACATTGAGTAGGTCGTTGCTATTAATCATAAAATCACCTCATCCGATAACTTGATAATAGATTAGCATTTAGAAAGAGTTAAGTCAAGTACCAAAATAAAAGAGCTTAGTTACAGTAAGTGAACAAAATAAACGAATCAAAAGCAGCCTCTGACTTGTATTTTACCAAAACTAAGGTAAAATGGAAATCAGATAGGAATCACTTAAAATGAGGAGACGCTATGGCCATCATCTCTTTGATTAACCGAAAAGGTGGCGTTGGAAAATCCACCATCAGCATCAATCTGGCAGCTGGTTTGGCAACACGGGAATCGCGCAAACCCAACAGCAAACCCGTTCTGCTTATTGATATGGACGATCAACTTAGCGCTACAATTACCGCGATGGGGGGCGGTTTTGACCAAGCCTTTGTGCCTGTTATCACTGCCGAAAATAACTATCCAACCGCCCTGGCAAATGGCTATGGCGCCACAGACTCCTTAATCATTGACTCGCTCATTCCGCGCAAACGCGAAGAAAAAGTGAAGCTTTTCAAAACCAACAAAGCTGCAATGGAAGGGCTTGAAGCGCAATTAAAAACCCGCGATGAAGCCGCGTTCCAGCTAACGTATTTTTTGGAACCCATCGTTAATGACTTCGCGCATATCATCATCGATAATCCACCTTCGGCTGGCATGCTGCCCATGAACTCGCTTGTGGCGAGTACGCATGTGCTTATTCCCATTGAGCCTGATGGATTGAGTTTGATTGGTTTGGCAGACATATTGCGCATGGTAGAAAACGTGCGCACGACGACCAATCCCGACTTGCAGGTTTTAGGCATTATCCCTTCGCGTTTCCGCATGGTACGTCGCCAGGCGCAAGATGTTATCGGCGATCTCGAAAAACTTTATGGTCACTTGTTGTTGCCTTATATCAAAGATTTGGCAGAAATATCCTCCGCGACTACAGCGGGATACGACGTCTTTTCGTGGGCGTCTGAAAGCTCACAATCCTACCGTTGTTTCTCAAACCTGGTTGACGCGGTGGTGGGTAAACTTGGGGATGCATAATGGTGAGGATTAACTGTGCCCATGGGCACAGCTTTACTGGATCAATAAAAGGACTTAAAGATGGCAAAAGAAGATAAAAAAAGTTTTGGTAGTCTGATTGGCATCACATCAGAAGCTTTCGATGCCAGCGCGCAGGAGACGAAAGAAATTGACGAAAACGCGCCCAAAATGGTGAACCACCGCCAAAGCGTCTATAGGGTCCCCCTGAGCATGATCAAGCCGGACCGTTTTCAGTCGCGTATCTTATTGCCTTATGAACTGCGCGAACCCTTTTATGAACGTCGCACGACCTGGCAAATCACTGTGCAAAAATGGCTCAAACTCGCTGAGTCGGATAAGCTTATTAAGCGTGAATTGGACGAACTCATCGCGTTGGGTGAATCGCTGCATGACACTGGGCAGATTAAACCGGTAACTGGGCAGGTGCTGAGTCTGGATGGGCGTGACGTTTTCAAAATGCTCACCGGTGAACGTCGCTTCTGGGCGACCGCCATTAAAGCTGTGCGTGATGGTTTCGAGGGAGAGCCCTATGTTTTGGCGCTGATCGACAACCAGCCTACGCTTGAAAAACAAATTGCTGAAAACATGGCGTATAAGGCGCTCACCCCGGTCGGCAAAGCCCGCGCTGCAGCGCGTCTGGTGCTGGAAGAAAACGGCATCTCGCCGCAAGTGGGGCAGGATGAGCTGAGTTATTTCCGACAAATTAGCGATGTGCGGCTTAGCGATGAAACCCGTGAGCTCCTGCAAAGAACCCTGCAAATGGAACGCACTTACTTCGGCCGCCTGATGAAGTTTTTCGAACTCGAGCAAAAAGAACTTGAAATTGCCGATCGCGCCGAGATGCCTGAGCGTGTTTTGCGCGAGATCATGGCGCATGACCGCAAGCTCTGGCCTAAAGCGGTTGCCTACTATGCCGATTATGAGGGGCGTACTTATCAGGATGTGCAAGCCTTTTTAGGGCGTCTGGCAGGCACAGAACAACAAAAGCGCGCGCCGCGGATGCCCTTGGATCCCATCACAAAATCAGCGCGAGGCTTGCGCCGCGTGCTCTTGGGGTTGGACGATGTGCCCATGGACGACAAAATTGGCCCAGTTGCCGATGCGCTCTTGGGTGATACCGATAAGGTTGAGGCGAAACTACTCTTGGATCGCATGGAAACCCTCACCGCCGCCCTGCGCCAACGCTATGATGGCATGAAATAAGCCCATTTGTATTTATCTATATAAAAGCTATGAAAAACGGTCTCAGACCGTTTTTTCTACGTAGTTTATGTAATACCAAAGTGTCGGAGAGATGTCTCTGCGAACGTATTTATAACCACATCCATCAATTCAGGCTGGTGAGATTTCTTCAGAGTTTTTTACATGGGTATAATCATGGCTCATACTTTTGGTGCCCATCCACCTCATATGCTATTCCGACAATCAGAAGATGAGGAAGAATATCTTTGAATCCGATCGCTGAGGCGTCTCGACTAAGCAAGACGAACGAAAAGAAGGACTATCAAAGTAAAGGATGATGATTCATTCAGGCTTGTGTATTGGATATTAGGTAGTTTAAGCCATAATTTTCGTCACAGGTATTCAGTTAATGTTCATTGGCAACCTGGATACTTAGGCACAACCTGTGCCCATGGGCACACTTCCCCTAAAAAAATACCATTATCCTTCTATACCACAAAACGATCTTGAAAACTATACGGGCGCATCGATATAACTATTATTATGCGCATAGTTACTGCATAAAGCAAAGTTGATGATGTAATAATGATAACATGACTTAGTCATTTTTTTGGAAATTTTAAGAGCTGTGAGTGTGAGAGTCTCAAAATGACAAATTCATTGAACAAGTGAGAATGAGTTTGAATTCTTAGTGCTACGCAATATGCGATCAAGTGCAATGTGAATAAGCCTTCAATATATAGTCCAAAAAAACTTTACTATTACTGGCAGTAGCGACAGTGCTGATAAACAGGATTTAATAGCTCTAATTTAAACAACCCGGAGTGTATTTAGCATAATAGATGCCCATATAAGGAGAGGATAATCTCCTGAAATGTTTTATTAATGCGCGTAGCCACATATTATCTAAAATATATTCACCAATGGGGACATAGAACAGAAACAATTTGTTCTGAGAAATGAAAATCGTTCATGCTCCAAGAAAGACTTTACATTTTCCATATTGTCTATATCATCTAAAACAGAATTAGCATAATTACCCCTCTAAAAGAAGACGCACTATATAAAAAAGATGATTATACTGAGCAGTATACAAACTCATGACATCCGTCATTATGCTTTGTGCCGGATTGCACCTGTAAACTGCACGTGAAAAACCTTATAGTTATCCTGAGGACAGTATACGATATGACGAATAATGCCATTACAGTTGAAGGGATTAGCAAACGCTATCCTGGTCAAAAAGATAAACTCGCCTTAAATAATATCAGCTTTAATGTACCTCAGGGTAGCCTTTATGGCATCATCGGGCCAGATGGGGCAGGGAAGACCACGCTTTTGCGCATCCTGAGTAGTGTCATGCTCCAAAGCAGTGGCAAGGCCAGCGTGCTTGGTTTCGACACCCGCCGCAAAGCCGAAGAAATCCGCAAGCTTATTGGCTATATGCCCCAGGAGTTTAGCCAGTATCCTGATTTAAACCTCATCGAAAATCTTAACTTTTTTGCAGATATTCAGGATGTGACCAAATCGCAAAAGCAAGAACGCATCGATAAAATGCTTGCCTTAACCAATCTCAGCGACTTTCGTCAACGTGCTGCCAAAAATCTTTCTGGTGGCATGAAGAAAAAACTTGCCTTGTCCTGTGCCATGGTGCACAACCCGCGGGTGCTTATTCTTGATGAACCCACCACCGGCGTTGACCCGGTCAGCAGGGCTGAATTTTGGTCCTTGCTGAGCACGATTGTTAAAGATGGTGTGACGGTGCTCATTTCCACGCCTTATATGGACGAAGCCGAGCGCTGTTCCATGGTGGGCATCCTCTACGATGGGAAGGTCTTAAAAGAGGGCACACCTGAGGCACTCACGCATGCTTTGCCATTTAATGTCATCGAGGTCAAAGCCAAACCTCGCAAGCAGATGCGCGAAGTCGTTTCGCAAACCAAGGACATTCTCAGCTGGAACCCGGTGGGCGACCGATTGCGCTTGAGCGTGCCCCCAGCCAAAGAACGCTCAATCAGCCGTGAACTTGAACACAGCTTTAGAAGACAGAAATTGGATTTGCAAATTTTGCGCAACGCGCGCAAGACGATGGAAGACGTGTTTGTGACCATCGTTGAAGAACAAGAGGTCCAGAGATCATGACACAAAACACAGTTAAAGTTAAAAATCTGGTTAAGACCTTTGGTAAATTTCGCGCTGTGGATGACGTCAGTTTTTATATCCCGCAAGGAGAAATATTTGGGCTTTTAGGTCCCAATGGGGCGGGCAAAACGACCACGATTCGCATGCTCATCGGCATTTTGCGGCCGGATAGCGGCACGGCGAATGTGCTCGGCTTTGATGTGCGCAAAAAACCTGAAGAAGTGAAAAAGCGCATCGGTTACATGTCACAAAAGTTTTCGCTCTACAATGACCTCAGCGTGCGCGAAAATCTCGACTTTTATGCAGCTATTTACAACGATATGTCTGCCCGTCAGCGCAAATTGCGCGTAGATGAATTATTGGAGCGCGTGGATCTTGCCGCCATGCAAAAAAGCCTTACACGCTCGCTTTCTGGCGCGTGGCGACAGCGACTGGCTTTGGCATGTTCTATCGTTCACAAGCCTAAAATGCTCTTTCTCGATGAAGCTACCGCTGGTGTTGATCCTGTGGCACGTCGCTATTTTTGGGATCTTATTTATAGTCTGGCAGGGGAGGGCATTAGTGTGCTTGCCACGACCCACTATATGGACGAAGCTGATTATTGCAACACCATTGGCATGATGTACCAGGGGCGGTTGGTTTCGCTCGCCAGCCCAGACACCATCAAAGACTCTCTGCCCGGGGTATTGCTTCAGGTGGACGTGAAAGACCCACTCGAAGTACAAAAGGTACTCCAAAACGTGCCATGTGTGTTGCATATTTCCATTCAGGGCATGCAGCTACATGTAACAGTGAAAAGGGACAGCGATATCGGCACCATTGAGCGAACGCTTTTACGGGCAAACATGCCAGCATCAAATATTGAAATTATCCAGCCTTCGCTTGAAGACGCTTTTACCAGCATTGTTAGTCAAGAGCGCGTTAAGGCATCATAAAAAGGCTTAGAAAGACAGGATTTTATGAAAAGACTTTGGACGATTATGCGAAAAGAAGTGCGGCACATCCTGCGTGACCCGCTTACCTTACTACTCATTCTGGCATTACCTGCTTCGCTACTGGTTTTGCTTGGCTATGGTATCACCGGCGAGTCCAGCGGAGTGACTTTAGCGATTGTCGATTTTGACAAGAGTGACAGCAGCCGCGCCTATGTTCAGCGTTTTACTTCCAGCGATGATTTTCGCCTTATCCAGGATTTGAGCAATGTCAAAGAATTAGAGCGTCAGATTGAAATTGACGCAGTTGATGTGGGCATTATTATCCCTGAGGACTTTGAGCGCGAACTGCTCAACAATGGGACGAGCGATGTCATGATTTTGCTGGATGGTTCTTCAAACCCAACTGACTCAACCACGTCACAGCTCAAACTTACCGCGATTAGCGAGATGGCTAACCAGGATATTCTCATGAAACAAGTTGATAAGAGCGGACAGGCGCATCAGTTGAGGCTTCCCATCAATACCACCGTGCAAACGCTCTATAACCCCAACGGAAATGTGCGCCTGTTTATGATTCCTGGCCTGATTACCATCATCCTACAGGTTCAGACCATTCTTTTGGCGGCGCTATCCATTGTGCGCGAGCGTGAACAGGGTACCATGGAACAACTCATCGTCACGCCAATCAAAAGCTGGGAGCTGATGTTGGGCAAGATTATTCCCTATCTCATCGTATGTTTGCTCAACTTGTTCCTCTTACTTTGGATGGGCGAAGTGCTGTTCGGTGTGCATGTGACGGGTGATATGGGTGAGCTGATTGGCTTGAGTGTCATCTTTATATTAGGCTCATTGGGCATGGGCGTGCTCATTTCCAATATTTCCAAAACCCAAATGCAAGCGGTTTACATTTCGGTCTTTTTGGTCATTATCCCGGCGGTTATTCTCTCGGGGCTGATGTTCTCGCGCGAGAGTATGCCCGTCTTTACCTATTGGTATAGTGAACTCTTGCCGGTTACACAGTATCTTGAAATCACTCGGGGCATTATCGTTCGTGGTGTTGACGCCATAACTTTGCTCCATACGTCTACCATTCCGCTGATTGTGCTCAGCGTTGGCTATTTTATTGCTTCGGTTTTTGCTTTCCGCAAGCATCTTTAGTACTTATTGAAATTGAGGTGAACCCTATGAAGAAAAATATTAAACAGCTGTTACTTGTCGCTCTTGTGATAACAATGTTATTTGGTGTGAGCGCGTGTCAGTCCAATGGCGAAGAAACGCTGACTGGTTCGGGCACGCTTTCGGCTTTGCAGGTAAGTGTTGTACCGGAGGTGAGCGGTAAAATTGTCGAAATCATGGTTGAAGAAGGTAGCCAGGTGAAAGCTGGTGACGTTCTCATCAGGCTTGAAGATGACGTGCTGGTCGCTCAACTCAATCAGGCGGATGCCGCTGTGGGGGTTGCTGAAGCCTCGCTTGAAGCCGCTCATGCTCAGCTGGATTTTGCCAAAGCGCAACGTGATCTTGCCATAGATGGCGCGCGTTATAACGATTTACAAGCCCGCCAAAGTGCTTGGGCGCAACCAACTCCGGAGGACTTTCAACCGGTGTGGTACTTTAGTAAGGCCGAGCAACAAGCTGCCGCACAAGCCGCGCTTGAAGAAGCTGAGGAGAAGTTAGAAGAGCGCCAGGAAATGTTGGAAAAAGAGCTTGACAAAGCTGGGGCAAAGAACTTTGTGAAAATTGAAGCCGAACTTGCCCAGGCGCAAGCCCAACTCAACATCGCTAATCTCACCCTTGCCACCGCGCAACAAAGCCCCGATGAGCGCTTGAAAGACGCGGCTGAAAAGGCACAGGAACTGGCACAATCCGCGTTCGATAATGTGCTCAAACGCTACAACGACGCGCTTTCCACTTCCGCCGCGGAAGACGTGCTGGACGCGCGGGCGGAACTCGCCGTGGCACAAAGCAGTTACGATACTGCTCTGGATTTGCTGATGAGCCTGCGTACTGGCGAAGACTCTGGCCAGGTTAAGGTTGCCCAAAATGGTGTCATCCAGGCGGAAGCTGCTATCGGCCAGGCTGAAGCGGGTTTGGAACAAGCCAAAGCCGTCCAGGCGCTGGCGCAGCTCCAACTTGACCGCGCTGAGATTAAAGCGCCTATTGATGGCACGGTCATAACCCGCAACGTGGAAGTCGGTGATATCGCCGTGGCAGGGGGCAACGTGATGAGTATCGCTGAGATGAGCGAGATGGATTTGGTTGTTTATGTGTCTGAAACATGGTATGGCCAGCTAAAACTTAATCAGGAAGTTAAAGTCACGGTTGATTCCTTCCCGAACGAAGTCTTCAAGGGCAAGGTTGTTAAGATTGCTGAGCAGGCTGAATTCACACCCCGAAATGTCCAAACTGCCGATGGCCGCGCAACGACGGTCTATGCTGTGCGCATTGTTGTGCCCAACCCGCATCTGCGCCTAAAACCTGGCATGCCTGCTGATGTAGATTTTGCCAAATAAGCTGGAATCATAATTAAAACGCACAAAACGCCGGTGTAGCCGGCGTTTTGTTTTTGGGGACAGTTTTGGATAAATTAGAGCTTCTCGTTCATCTTTTTGATCTTTCGTCGCCAGGTGAGGTATTGAATGCCCCAAATGATGAAGAAAATGACCGCAAAAATGCCAAAGTAAATAACGATGCCTCTGAAAGTACGTTCAGTCCAGCGCGCGAACCAGGCGATGGGTAACATAACCAGCGCGGTTATCAAAAAGTAAATACCGGTTTGTTTGGCGAGACTCCAGTCTTCCAGTTGCCAAATGACGGATGCCGCTGAAAATGCCATACCTATCAGTCCACTCAAGCCTGTTTGTAGGAGGACCGCGTTAATTTCACTACCCATCTCGGCAATCAGTTCTGGTTTTGCGGCGTAATAAACACCATGGCCAATCGATATCGATGCTACCAAAGACATAAGGAAGCCAATCGCGATACCCAGTGGGATACCCAAAAGACCTCTTCTTATTGCAGTTAATTTTACGTTCATTTATTACTCCTTATATTCCTAATAGTTGTTTTATTTTGCTCACGTAACGTCGTGATACGTAGGTGATTGTCCCATCGGACAATCGCACACAAATGCTGCCTGCCAGGCTGAGGTCAAAGTTCTTAGCTTTTTTGAGGTTGATGATTTCCGAGTTGGAAATGCGGGTGAAACCATCTTTTTCTAACTTTTCCTCCAGCTCATAGAGGCGTTGACGCAAGATATACTCACCGCTTTCTGTTACGGCGACGACTTTGCCTTGCTGGGCGTAAAGGCGCAAAACTTTGGCGGGCTCTAGAATCTCTAACTGGTCGTTGCGGAAACCAGCCAACAGTTGTGGCGTTTCGGCGGAAAGCAAATCGATAATACGTTTTACGTCTTCAGTCATGCTTTGCGCCATAATGACGATTTTGGGTTCTATGCAATTCTTATCTATTTTTATTTCAATTTGCACCGGCTACCTCCTTTCAACGCCTACAGTATAGGAAAAATAAGGATTGGATGCACTTAGTTTCTCATAGATGGTCGGTTTTAGGGGATAAGTGGTTGATAAAAAAGCAAATGACACGCGTGGCGTGTCTTAAACCTTGTTGTCTTGTAGCAGTAATTTTTTAGATTATAGCCGTCGGCGAAAATGCTGAGGCGAGTAGAAAAATAGATTGGCTGGCTTTGCCAGCCGATTTATAGTAACGCTCGTGCCGGTTTCCTGACCATGCGCGACCACAAATACTAAATGAAGATATAATCAAGGTCATGATCACCTCGGAACACAAGCCCCAAAAGATTGCCGTCATTGGCCCGGTTTATCCTTATCGCGGTGGTATCGCGCACTTCACCGCCGCCCTTGCTGAAACACTCAAAAACGAAGTCCATGAAGTCGATATCATTTCTTACAAATGGCAATATCCCAAATTTTTATACCCAGGTAAAACCGATAAAGACCCCAGCCAAAACCGCGCTAAACCCGATGCCAGCTACATCCTGAGTTCATTAAACCCCTGTGATTGGCTTAAAACCTATCGCTACATCCAAAAAACAAAAACTGATTTAGTCATCTTTCAGTGGTGGGTCAGCATTTGGTCGCCCGCTTATGCCTGGCTGTTCAAAAAACTAAAACGGGCAGGCATTCCTTTCAAAGCCCTCGTGCATAACACCTATCCGCACGAAGCCAAGGAGCTTGACAAATATTTGGCACGCTATGCACTTAAACACGCGCGCGATTACATCACCATGACCGAGCGCGAAGCACAAAAGCTCAAGGCTTTGCTCAAATCAGATATTAATGTTCAAACCGTGCCTCATCCGATTTATCAAGCATTTCCATCCAAAGGTTATAGTAAAGCTGAGGCGCGCCAACATCTTGGCTTGGTTCCCGACTTGCCTGTCCT
>Ga0255344_1004273_pt1 | contig 14737 bp, 12 predicted proteins | sample wastewater_treat_5_FD_192414 | JGI IMG/M metagenome (GOLD analysis project Ga0255344, IMG submission 192414) | Wastewater microbial communities from Lulu Island WWTP, Vancouver, Canada - plant18 | ecosystem: Engineered > WWTP > Wastewater > Unclassified | place: Canada: Vancouver, British... | reverse complement strand
CAGCCGACACGCGCCGCTTTACACCGGCGCGGCGGGATCGTTACCATGCCGGCCAGCGCCAGGGACGGGCGAAGGGCTCGGGTCCTGTGCATCGGCCGGTTCCGAACCTCGTCAGGCCCGGAAGGGAGCAGCGATAAGGTACCTCCGCCGAGTGCCGCAGATCGGCCGGAGCCCTTCACCGGTCCCTGCCGCTGCCGGACGACCCCATGGCCTACCAGGTCCTCGCCCGCAAGTGGCGCCCGCAGGATTTCTCGACGCTGATCGGCCAGCAGCCGGTCGTCACCGCGCTGCGCAACGCGCTCGCCGAGGGGCGGATCGCCCACGCCTACCTCTTCGCCGGCATCCGCGGGGTGGGCAAGACGAGCGTCGCGCGGGTCTTCGCCAAGGCGCTCAACTGCGAACAGGGGCTCGCCGCGGGGCCGTGCAACGCCTGCCGGCCCTGCCTCGAGATCACCGCCGGCAGCGATCTCGACGTGCTCGAGATCGACGCCGCCACCTACTCGAAGGTCGAGCAGATCCGCGACCTGACCGAGAGCCTCCGCTACGGACCGGCCCGCGACCGGTACAAGATCGTGGTCCTCGACGAGGTCCACCGCCTCTCCCGGCAGGCGTTCGACGCCCTCCTGAAGATCGTCGAGGAGCCACCGCCGCGGCTCATCTTCATCTTCGCCACCACCGAGATCGACGCGGTGCCGGCGACGATCCTCTCGCGCTGCCAGGAGTACCACTTCCGGCGGGTCTCGGCGCAGGAGGTCGCCACCCATCTGGCCGCGATCTGCGCCGCGGAGGGGATCAGCGCGAGCCCCGCGGCGCTCCGCCTCGTCGCCCGGGCCGGGGAGGGGAGCGTGCGCGACGCGGTGGCGCTGCTCGATCAGCTCGCCACCTTCGGCGCCGGCACGGTCGACGACGAGGAGGCGGCGCGGCTGCTCGGCGGTCTCGACACCGCTCTCTTCCACGAGCTGCTCGGGGCGATCGTCGCGGGCCGCGCCGCCGACGTGCTGGCCGCCGCCGCCCGGGTCACCGAGGAGGGATGGGATCCGCGACAGGTCTACAGCCACTTCCTCGCCTACGTGCGCGACGCGCTCCGCCTCGCCCTCGGCACCGACCCCGAGCAGATCGACCTGCCGCTCGAGGAGGCCCGCGCGCTCGCCGCGCTCGCCACCGAGGCGGGGTACGAGAACCTCCTGCGGGTGCTCCACCTGCTCCTCCAGGGGGAGACGGCGGTGCGCCGCGCCGAGGCCGGAACGCTCGCCTGCGAGGTGACCTGGCTGCGGGCCGCCGAGCTGCCGAAGCTGGTGCGGCTCGAGGAGCTCCTCGGCGGCGGCGCCCCCCCGGCTCCGCGCCCCCGGCCGGGACCGGGCCCCAGCGCGCGCCCGTCCCGCGTCCCCCGGCCCGAAAGCGCCGCCCCACGCCCCGCCGCGCCCCCGCCGCGCCCGGCACCGAGCCCGCCGCCGCCCGCCGCGCCGGAGCCGGAGCCGAGCCACCCGGCCGCGCCGGAGGCCGACGCCGAACTCACCCGGGTCCTCGAAGAGCTCTCCCGCCGCCGGCCGAGCCTCGCCGCGCAGGTCGAGAGCTGCGCTCGCCGGGAGGGTCAGACGCTGGTGCTCGCGGTCGGTTCCCGGCAGGCGCTCGTCGCCAACGGGCTCCAGCGCGATTCGAACCGACGCCTCCTCGACGAGGCGGTCGCCGCGGCCTGGGGCCCCGGCGCCACCTGGCGTTTCGAGACGGGCGCGGAGGAGAGCGAGCCGGTCGCCGCGGCCGCACCCCTGTCCGAAGCGGTGCTCCGCGCCGCACAGGAGCCGGCGGTCCAGGCGGTGCTGGAGATCTTCGGCGGCGAGATCCGGGCCGTCGAGCCCCCCGAGGCCCCCGAGGCCTGAGGAGAGAACGATGAACATCCAGAAGCTGATGCGCCAGGCGCAGCAGATGCAGGAGCGGATGCAGCGCGAGCTCGCCGAGCTCGAGGTCGAGGCCACGGTCGGCGGCGGCATGGTCAGCGTCCGCATGTCGGGCCACAAGCAGGTCGTCGCGGTGAAGATCGACCCCGAGGTGCTCGACCCCGAAGATCCGGGCATGCTCGAAGACCTCGTGCTCGCCGCCGTCAACGAGGCGGGCCGGAAGGTCGACGAGGAGATGCAGGCGAAGCTCGGCGCCCTCGGCGGCGGGATGCCCGGGATGCCCGGCCTGTTCGGCTAGGGGCGCTCCGCACCGTGTCCGATCCCCTCTCCCGCCTCGTGGGCGAGCTCTCCCGCCTGCCCGGGATCGGCCCGAAGACGGCCGGCCGCCTCGCCCACCACCTGCTCCGGGTGCCCGAGGCGCAGGCGCGCGAGCTCGCCGCCGCGATCGTGGAGGTGAAGGAGAAGCTCTTCTACTGCTCGCGCTGCAACGCGATCACCGCCGTCGACCCCTGCCGCTTCTGCACCGACGAGGGGCGCGACCGCACCCGGATCTGCGTCGTCGAGGAGCCGTTCAACATCCCGCCGATCGAACGGACCGGCGAGTTCCGCGGCCTCTACCACGTGCTGCTCGGGGCGCTCTCGCCCCAGCGCGGGATCGGCCCCGACGAGCTCGCGATCCCGCAGCTGCTCGCCCGCCTCGACGGCGTCGAGGAGGTCGTCCTCGCCACCAACCCGAACGTCGAAGGAGAGGCGACGGCGCTCTACCTCGCCCGGCTGCTGCGCGCCCGCGTCCCGCACCTCACCCGCCTCGCCTTCGGCATGCCGGTGGGCGGCGACATCGAGTTCACCGACGAGGTGACGCTCGCCCGCTCGCTCGCCGGACGGCGCGAGCTCTGATGGCCCGGCTGCGCCGCGGAGACCTGCCGCCGCGCCTCGCAGGCGCGCCCCCGGGGCCGCGCTCGCGCCAGCTCTCCCGGACGCTCGCCCGCTTCGAGGCGCCGGGGATCAACACCCTTCCCCCCGGCGGCGGGCCGACCCTCGTCTGGGAGGAGGCGCTCGGGGCGAACGTCCTCGACGTCGACGGCAACCGGTACGTCGACCTCACCGGCGGGTTCGGGGTCGCCGCCCTCGGCCACCGCCCGCCCGCGGTCGTCGCCGCGGTGCGAAGGCAGGCCGGGCTCCTCGTCCACGGGCTCGGCGACGTCCACGCCCATCCGCTCCGCGCCCGGCTGGCGGCGCGGCTCGCCCGGCTCGCCCCGGTCGACGAGGCGCAGGTCTACTTCGCGATCTCCGGGGCCGACGCGGTCGAGATCGCGCTCAAGAGCGCGCTGCTCGCCACCGGCCGCCGGCGGCTCCTTGCATTCACCCCCGCCTACCACGGCCTCACGCTCGGCGCCCTCTCGGTCACGGCCCGCGACCTTTTCCGGAAGCCGTTCGCCCACCGCCTCGCCCCCGACGTCGAGCACCTCCCGCACGGCTGCCCCCCCGCCACCCTCGCCGCCCGGCTCGCCGCCGGGCCGCCCGTGGCGGCGGTCGTCGTCGAGCCGATCGTCGGCCGGGAGGGGATCCTCGTGCCGCCCGCCGGCTGGGTCGCCGCGGTCGCCGCCGCCTGCCGGGAGCATGGCGCCCTGCTCGTCGCCGACGAGATCCTCACCGCCTTCGGCCGTACCGGCGCCCGCTTCGCCGTCGATCACGATCGGGTGCGCCCCGATCTCCTCTGCTGCGGCAAGGCGCTCGCCGGCGGCCTGCCGCTCGCCGCGGTCGTCGGGCGCCGGGAGGTGCTCGCGGCATGGGATCGCGGCGGCGAGGCGCTCCACACCGCGACCTTCGTCGCCCACCCCCTCGCCTGCGCGGCGGCGCTCGCGGCGCTTCCCCGCCTCACCTCCGCCCGCCTCCTCGCGCGGGTCGGCCGGCTCGGCGCAGAGGCGGGAGCGCGGCTCGCCGCCTGGCCGGAGCGCTTCCCGGCGGTGACGGCGGTGCGCGGAAAGGGGCTCCTCTGGGGGGTCGAGCTGCGCGACGGCGCGACCGCCGACCGCGCGGTGGCCGCCGCCCGCGACCGGGGCGTCCTCTGGCTCGCCGGCGGCCCCGAGGGACGGGTCGCGCAGATCATCCCGCCGCTCACGATCGCCGCCCGCCAGCTCGCGGCCGCCCTCGACCGGCTCGAGGAGGCGCTGGCCGCCGCCGGCCCCTCCCCCGCCTAGAATCGCGACGATGGCCCCGGAACGCGCGCTCAAGGTCGCCTTCATCGGCACCCACGGGGTCGGGAAGACCACCCTCTGCTACGGCCTCGCCGCCCGCCTGAAGGCGCGCGACGTGGCGCTCGAGATCGTCCACGAGGTCGCGCGCCGCTGCCCGCTGCCGATCAACGAGGCGACCACCGTGGCGGCGCAGGCGTGGATCCTCCACACCCAGATCGGCGAGGAGCTCGTCGCCGCCGCCCGCTACCCCGTCGTCCTCTGCGACCGCAGCGTGCTCGACAACTACGTCTACCTCCTCGTCGCCGCCGGCCGCCAGCCGGGGCTCGACGAGCTCGTCGAGCACTGGCTCGCGAGCTACGACCTCCTCGTCGAGGTGCCGATCGTCGCCGGCCCCGCCCCGGACGGGATCCGCGCCCCCGATCCCGCCTTCCAGCGCGCGGTCGCCGACCGGCTGCGCGCCGAGCTCGCGGCCCGGCACCTGCCGCTGCTCCGCCTCGACCCCGACGACCGCACCGGCTGGCTCGACGCGGTCGAAGCCGCGCTGGCGCCCAGGCTCGACTCCGCGCAGCTCCCCCTGCTCGGCTGAGAACACTCACAACGATGATTGCCTCGACCTGATGGAGGCACGAGATGAAGCAAGCCTTGCAGGCGGGGGTGATCATCGCGTTCGCTCTCCTGGCTCGGACAGGAGCCGTCTGTCCTTCCGGCCCGGAAGAGGCCCCGACGAGCAAGATCCCGGTGAGATCCTCGAAGATCGTAGGAGAGCATCCCGTATGGATCTCCTTGCGCGGAGCTCGGTCGGAAGACGGCTCGGAGGATCTCAGATCCCTGCCTCCTACCACCTCCAGGTTGGTCAATGGCTGGTTGGCTGAACGGGCCCTCGGTATTTCCAGACCGTGTATCGGCATGCTCGACGTTATCTATGACCCCCCTCGAAGCCTTGGGAGATTTCCCGAGAGCTTCGACGAGTTCGTCGCCATCGCGAAGACGATCGTCGTGGGGACCGTTCGCGAACGAGAGCCCGGTTTCTTGCGCGGTTACCCTGCTACTGCCTACTGGATCGAGACCGAGGAAGTTCTCGCGGGCCCCCGGGGGAAGGAGGGTGGCGGCTACCCCTCAGAATTCGGTTTCATCCTCGAGCTGGGCAGCTTCGAGTTTGCCGGTTACAAGTTCTGCAGCCCCGACTTTCTCACCGGCCCACTGCCGGAGATCGGGGACCGACTGCTCCTCGTGGCGAGGCAGACGCTCTGGCCGACCGAAGATGGGGATCTCCCCAAGCTCTGGCCCAGGGGCCCGGCCTTCGTGATCGAGCGGAAGGGGACCCCCTCGCTCATCTTCTCGGGGGTGGCCCGGACGGACAAGGCTTTCGAGTCCACGGACAGCCTCGACGCGATCATCGAGCGTTTACGCAACGGTGCCTACGGTAGGCATGTCCCCCTTTTCCCTTCGGAGTTCTGGCCATGATCCGCGCCCCTTGGTTCCAGGCTCCGAAGGCGGGTGGTTTCCGAGTTTCGGTTCTGGCGCTCCGGAGCCTTTGCGCCCGAGAGGGCGACCACGGCAGAGGGGGTCCGCGGCTGCTCGCCCCGGGCCTCCTCCGTCGGTGAAGCGCTGACGAGATCCACCCCGGTTGGCGCTCCCTTGCCCGGCGGCTCAGGGCACCTCGAAGGCGCCCCGGCTCGGGGGCGTCGCGAAGCAGGCGCCGTCGTGGTCGCCGTCGCTCCAGGGGCTCGTCACGCCGGTGCCGGCCGCGGGGCTGCCGGGGCCGATCCGGTAGCCGGGTCCGAGGTCGGGATCGACGCCGTAGATCCCGTTCGTCTCCGGCGACGGGAGCGCGGGCTGTGACTGCGCCGGGGCGTCCCAGGCGTACCAGAGGTTGTTCGCGAAGGTGAAGGTGGCGGGTGCGGTGTCCGGACCGATGTTCAGGTGGGTGGAGAGCGCGCTGCGCGCGAAAGAGACGAGGTTGTTCGTGAAGACCCCGTCGCGGCACGGTTCGAAGGTGTACGGGGGGGCCGAGACCCGCTCCTGGAGGATCCGGAGGATCCAGCGCTGCGGGTCGACGATCGTGTTGTGGGCCACCACGCAGCCGCTGCAGCCGACGTAGGCGACCGCCGCCTCCGAGCCGACGATCAGGTTGGCGACCACGACGAGATCGCGCGCCTCGGCGTTCGGCGCGGAGGGCGAGAGGGGCGGCCGGAACCAGGGGTCGCCGGTCGCGCCGCCGAGGTTGAAGCCGCGCACCCCGGAGTCGAGCAGCCGGTTGGCGCGGATCTCGATCTCCGCGCTGCCCCCCTTGGCCTGGACCGCGTTCGCCGACAGGTCGTGGAAGCGGTTGCGCGCGATCGTGCCGCGGTGGCAGCCGACCATGTCGACCCCGCTGCCCGAGTCGTCGCCGCCGCAGCGGGTGAACTCCGAGCCGGCGACGGTGAAGTCGTTCACCCCGGATAGCTTCAGGCAGTCCTCGTTGCCGCCGCTGCCGATGTCGTGCACGGAGAGGCCGTGGAAGGTCAGGTGGTGGGAGGCGAACGGATCGTTCGTGGCGCTGCCGTCGTCGGCGTTGATCCCGTTGGCTGCGGCGCCGCGGACCTCGAGGTCGTGGATCACGAGGTACCGGCCGCGGGTGAGGTGGAGCCCCTCGCTCCCGCCCGCGATGACCGGGCGCGGCGCGCCGGGCAGCCCGCCGATCCAGATCGGCGCGCTCGCGGTGCCCGCGAGGTCGGAGAGGTAGATGCCGCCGGCATACGTTCCGGGGTGGACGCGGATCGCGGTGCCGGGTGCCGCCAGCTGGGCGGCCCGGCCGATCGTCGCGAACGGCGCCCCGGGCGAGCCGTCGCCGGCCGTGTCGCTGCCGCCGGGCGCCACATGGAGCTCGCCCGCCGGCGTGAGCCCCCGTCCGAAGGCGTCGAGCCGGTCGCAGCGCGCGGGCACGGCCCCCGCCCAGTCGCCGAGATCCCCCCATTCGAAACCGGTGGCGAAGAGCGCCGGCTGGGCGGCGGCCGCGACGGCGCCGCCGAGGAGGGCGAGCAGGAGGAGTAATGCGGGGCGGAAGACGAGGCGGCAGGCCGCGGCAGTGGGCATGCGCGAACGATACCTTCGGGCCCGCCCGGGACGCTGTGAAAGAGGCCGCAGGCGGATCGCCGCCCGCCTCAGGCCGGCGCGCCCACCTCGGGGAAGCGGCGGCGGAGCCAGGCGAGGGGCGGGAAGCTCAGGAGGCGGGGGTAGAGGCGCCAGACGGGCGGGCGGAAGCCCAGCCGGAAGGCCACTCCCTCGAGGAGCCGCTGCCAGGCGGCGACCTCCCCTTCGGCCGCATGAACCACGTTCGGCTGCCGCGCGATCGTCTGGTTGATCCGCTGCAGCGTCCAGGCCTCGTCGAGCTCGGGGGAGAGGTAGAAGGTCGGCTCGGTGAAGTCGTGGTCCGGCGCCAGCCGCCCGGCAGCCTGCTCGGCGCGGGTGAGCGGCGCGCCGGGCAGCAGGCGGATGCCGGTGAAGACGATGGTGAAGAACCGCCGGCTCGTGAGCTCCCTTTCGATGAACGCGAGCGTCTCTTCGACCGTCTCCCTGTTCTCGCCCGGCGCGCCGAGGAGGAAGAACCAGCAGCAGTCGAGGCCGGAGGCGCGCGCGAGCGCCGCCGTGCGGTCGAGGTCGGCGCGGTCGAACCCCTTGTGCATCGCCGCGAGCATCCGCGGCGAGGCGGACTCCGGCGAGAGCATGAGCGACCGGAACCCGGCGGCGCGCAGCGCCGCGAACAGCTCCTCGTCGGTGTGGCGGGGCGAGAGCCCGAGGGCGGTGAGCTCGACGCCGAGCCGCCGGCGCGCGAGCTCGCGGCAGAGCGCGAGCAGGTGGCCGGGCGGCTCGTTGAGGACCGAGTCGATGATCTCGAACGTGCGCGGCCGCCAGCGCCGGGCGACGCGCGCGATCTCGTCGACGACCTCGACCGGATCGCGGCGGCGGATCGCCGCCCCCTCGAGCAGCGGATAGCCGCAGTAGGAGCAGCCGTACGGGCAGCCGCGCTTGGTCTGGATCGGCCAGGTGTGTCCGCGCCGCTCGTAGGGGCGCCAGTCGATCCAGCTCTCGAGGCCGGAGGCACCGAAGACGGCGCGGGGGCGGGGCGGCGTCGCGTGCAGCCCCGCCGCGTCGCGCCAGGCGATCCCCGCTACCGTGGCCGGCGACCGTCCTTCGCCAAGCGCGGCGAGCAGCTCGGGAACCGTCTCCTCCCCCTCGCCGATCACCGCGAAGTCGGCGTCGAGGCGGGTGAGCACCTGCGCCCCGAGCAGGGAGACCGCGGGCCCGCCGACGACGATCCGGGCCGGGCCCCAGGCGCGGACGGCGGCGAGCAGCTCACGCTGGGCGTCGAGCTCGCGCGCCGCGCGCTGCCGGACGACGTTGTCGATGTTGCGCACCGAGAAGCCTACCACCTCCGGACGGTGGCGGGCGAGCGCCCGGGCGAGCGCCCGGAGCGGCCGGGAAGAGAGCGTGAGGTCGCAGAAGGCGACCTCGTGGCCTGCGGCGGCGGCGGTGGTGGCGATGCAGGCCATCCCCACCGGCGGCGCCGGGGTCATCTCCCGCGACGGGTTGTGGTAGGCGAGCAGCAGCCTCACGGAGCCTCCGGCCCCGGCAAGCGGGGCGGGGCGAGTGGCGAGAGCGGGGTCGCCGGGGCCAGCGGGCCGAGCGGCGCCTCGCCCGGGTAGAGGACCCGCTCGAGGAAGAGACCCGAGGGGGGCGCGGTGAAGCGGGCGGCCTCGAACCGTGCCGCGGCCGGCTCGCCGGCGAGCCGGGCCGCGATGAGCTCTTCCGGCTCGGCGCCGGCGCCCACCTGCACCAGCGTGCCGACGAGGCGCCGGACCATCTTCCAGAGGAAGTGGGAGGCGACCAGCCGGACGAGGACGAGCTCGCCCGCTTCCGCCACCTCGGCCGCCTCGACCACCACGAGCGTGCTCTCCTGCCGCTCCGGCTTCTCGCAGAAGGAAGCGAAGTCGTGCCGCCCGGGGATCGCCGCCGCCGCCCGGCGCATCCGCGCGACGTCGAGCGGGGCGCGAACCCACCAGACGGTGCGCTTCGCGAACGCGGTCCGGCGCCGGGCGATCTGGTAGAGGTAGCTGCGCATGAGCGCATCGTGGCGAGCGTGGAAGCGGGGCGAGGCGGTCGCGACCGAAAGCAGGTTGATGTCGGGCGGGAGCCGGTCGTTCACCGCCGCACGCAGCGCGCCGGGAGCGAGCGGCTCACCACGCCGCGAACGGCAGCGGAGGTGGGCGACCTGCGCGAGCGCGTGGACCCCGGCATCGGTGCGCCCGGCGCCGCCGAGCTCGACCTCCGCGCCGAGCGCCTCGGCGGCGGCCCGCCGCAGCTCACCCGCGACCGTGCGGGCGTTCGTCTGCTCCTGCCAGCCCCGATAGCGGGTCCCCTCGTACTCGACATCGAAACGGTAGGTGAGCATGGCCGCCGGGGATCCTAGCAACCCCCTCGGGCATGGCACGGTTGCCCCCGCGCGGGCGGGATTCCGGGCTAAACTCTCGATGCCGTGCGCACGATCACCGAAAGCCTCCGCGACATGGACGCGTTCGGCCACTTCCAGGACGCTCAGCTCGAGCGCCTCGCAGGCTGCCTCTCGCGGGTGCGGTATCCCGCCGCGGTGACGATCGTCAAGGAGGGGGATCCGACCCAGGACGCCTACCTCGTCGAGCGCGGCCGGGTGCGCATCCAGCGCGACACCCCCTACGGGAAGTTCACCCTCGCCCGGCTCGGCGCCGGGGACATCTTCGGCGAGACTGCTTTCGTCGATACCGTCGCGCGCTCGAGCGACGCTTTCGGCGACACCCCGACCGAGCTGCTGATCCTCAACCCCGTCGCCGCCAGCGCCCTCATCGCGCGCGACCAGCGGCTGGCGCTCGCCCTCTACTGGACCTTCTGGAAGAGCCTCTCGAGCAAGCTGCGGCAGACGAACGAACGCCTCACCCGCTTCTTCGCCCACGCGACCCCCCGTCCCACCCGGCCGGCCGAGGCCAAGCCGCTCGACAACGCCGGTTTCCATGTCGGCCTCGACGCCAAGCAGAGCCTCTTCCGCGAGCAGCGCCTCTCCTCGCTCGAGATCAACCTCCTCGCCACGCTCTCCCGGGAGCGGCGGCTCGCGCCGGGCGAGGTCCTCTTCCGCGAGGGAGATGCCGGCGACGAGATGTACATCCTCCTCTCCGGGCGGGTGATGATCAGCAAGTACATCCCCGGCGCCGGCGAGGAGGCGCTCGCCTTCCTCGAGCGGGGCGACTTCTTCGGCGAGATGGCGCTGATCGACAACCAGCCGCGCTCGGCCGACGCCCGGGCCCACGACGGCGAAGCGGTCGTGCTGGGGATCCCGCGCGGGATCGTGGACGACCTCCTCGATCCGAAGAAGGTCTCCTCGCTGCGGCTCCTCAAGCTGCTCGCAAGCCTGCTGAGCAAGCGGCTGCGCGAGCTCGACGACAAGATCGTCGGCTGGTTCATCCTCGCGGGCGGCGCCGGCGCGCTCCCGCCCGAAGTCCAGGCCGACTGACCGCCGGCGCGGCCCCGAGTGCGAGGGCCTTGCGCGCCACCGCCCCGAGCGGCCACGCGCGCGCCTCCTCCGGCAGCAGCCAGGCGGCCTCCGGGCCCTCGGCCACGCCTTCGGCTTCCCAGGACGCGCGGTGCACGGCGATCTCCAGGAGGCGGGTGGTGATCGCGTGCCGGAACGAGCCCAACCGGGGGCCGAGCCGGAAGCGGCCGCCGTACCGCGCGGCGAGTGCGCTCCCGGCCGCCCCCGGATCACCGGGTACGCCCGGCAGCTCCCAGAGGCCGGCGAGCTGCCGCTCGCTCTCGGCGCGCCGGAAGAGGAGCACCCGGCCATCCCGCTCGACCAGGGCCACCACCCACCGCTCCCGGCGCGAGAGGGGGCGCGGCGCCCGGCGGGGGATCTTGGCGATGCGGCCACGCTGGTGGGCGATACAGGAGGTGGCCAGCGGACAGATCTCGCAGCGCGGCGCCGCCGGCCGGCAGAGGGTGGCGCCGAGCTCCATCAGCGCCTGGTTCGACCTCCCCGGCGCGGCGGGGTCGAGCAGCGCGGCGGCGGCCGCCGCAATCGCCCGGCGGGACGCGGCCCTCTCGACCGCCTCCTCCCAGCCGAGCAGCCGCGCGATTACCCGTACCGCGTTGCCGTCGATCGCGGCCACCGGTTCGCCGAAGGCGATGCTCGCCACCGCGGCCGCGGTGTACGGACCGACACCGGGCAGCCGCGCGAGCCCGGCGGCCGTGGCAGGAAAACCGTTCTCCGCGATCTCGCGGGCCGCGGCGTGGAGCTGCCGGGCCCGCCGGTAGTAGCCGAGCCCGCTCCAGAGGGCGAGGACCTCCTCCTCTCCGGCCGCGGCCAGCGCCTGGACGGTCGGAAAGCGCTCGAGAAAGCGGTGGTAGTACGGCAGCGCGGCCGTCACCCGCGTCTGCTGGAGCATCAGCTCCGAGACGAGCACAGGGTACGGATCGCGGGTGCGGCGCCAGGGCAGATCCCGCTGCGCGCGTTCGTACCAGGCGGCGAGGGCGGTCCGGATGGCGGCGGCTTCGGCGTGGGTCATCCGATCCCGGTGAAAAGGAAAAACCCCGGCAGGTGGTGCCGGGGGAGGTCCCGATCTTGGGTGGGTCGTCTGTGGCTCAACCCCTGTGGTTTAGGGGACTTTGGCAGGACATGTCAAGAGGGGTGGAGACCCTGAGGGTCTCGATTCCTGGGGTGGGACAAGTGTATGGAAGCGGGACCTCCCCACGTACCAGATGAATGCTGTTGAACCATACAGCAAGCCGTGTGCCACGTCAAGCACCCTGGCCGGCTCTCCCGCCGCCAGGAGCTCGAAGCACCGGCGAACTCTCTTTGTTTTCATTGTTTATCACCCATCACTCCGGTTGGCATCCCTCTTCTCCGGCAGCCCTTCCGGTCCCGTTTTGAAACGCCATGGTTCAATCTGGCACGGTGGCCGCGCGGACCGCCGTACCGGGCGGCGGCCGGCGGCGGGCATGGTATGCTGCGCCTCCCCGCCGCATCGGCGGCCGCCCCGGGCCGGGCGGACCGAGCTTTTCCACAGCCTGTGGAAACCTTGTGGAAGCCGGCCCCGAGACGATGACCGAAGCTCCCTGGATCGAACTGCGCGAACGGCTCGCCCGCGAGCTCGGCCCCGAACCGTACGAGACCTGGCTGGTGCCGCTCGGCGGCCGCGTCGAAGCGGATCGTCTCGTCCTGTCCGCGCCCACGGCCCGCTTCCGTCACGCGCTCGAGGAGGCCCTCCTCGGACGGATCACCGAGGCGTGGCGCGACGAGCGGGGGGACGGCGCCGAGGTGGTGATCGAGGTCGAGGAGCGCCAGCGGATGGCGGAGGCGCCGACGTCGCCAGCGCTGCCGCTCAACCCGCGCTACCTCTTCGAGACGTTCGTCGTGGGCAGCTCGAACCAGTTCGCCCATGCCGCGGCGCGGGCGGTGGCCGAGAGCCCCGCGCGCAGCTACAACCCGCTCTTCCTCTACGGCGGCGTGGGCCTCGGCAAGACCCATCTCCTCCACGCCATCGGCCACCAGATCGAGCGGCGTCACGCCGGACTCCGGATCGGCTACCAGACCGCCGAGCAGTTCGTCAACGACCTGATCGCCTCGATCCGTCACAACCGGATGCCCGAGTTCCGCGAGCGGCAGCGCAACATCGACGTGCTGCTCGTCGACGACGTCCAGTTCCTCGCCGGCAAGGAGCGGACCCAGGAGGAGTTCTTCCACACCTTCAACACCCTCTACAGCAGCCAGAAGCAGATCATCCTCTCCTCCGATTCGCCGCCCCGCAACATCCCCGCGCTCGAGGAACGGCTGCGCTCCCGCTTCGAGTGGGGCCTGATCGCCGACATCCAGCCGCCCGATCTCGAGACGAAGATCGCGATCCTGCGCCGCAAGGCGGAGCTCGAGGGCGTCTACCTGCCCGACGACGTCGCGCTGTTCGTCGCCAACCAGGTGCGCGCCAACATCCGCGAGCTCGAAGGGCTGCTCAACCGCGTGGTCGCCTTCTCCTCGCTCACCGGCCGCCCCCTCTCCCTCGACCTCGCCCGGGAGACCCTGCGCGACATCCTCGACGAGCGGGGCCGGCGCGCTTCGGCGCCGGAGGTGATCAAGTTCGTGGCCCGCCATTACGGGCTCAAGGTGAGCGAGATCAAGAGCCGTTCGAACGCCAAGCAGTTCGCCTTCCCGCGCCAGGTCGCGATGTATCTCTGCAAGCAGCTGACCGACCTCTCCTACCCCGAGATCGGCCGGCAGTTCAACGACAAGCATCACTCGACCGTCATCTACTCGGTCGAGAAGATCGCCGCACTGCGCAAGAGCGACCCCGAGCTCGACCGGGTCCTCGATACGCTCGTCAAGCACTTCGCCTGATTTCCACAGCGCCCCGTTCCGGGCTGTGGACCACCGGCGGATTTCCCGCCCCGCCCCCGTTTTCCGCCGCGGCTCCACAACCCTTTTCCACCGCTCGCGGAGACGCGTGTCCCCGGCTCGGCACCGGCTCGCGCCGTTTTCCGCACCGCCGCGCGAACCGGCGACTACGGCTGCTTGGTTTGCGCTATATTCCTCTCTCGCAGTCCTAGGAGACCCGCGATGGAGATCCGTCTCAAGCGCAGCGAGTTCCTCACCGAGCTTGCCCCGATGCAGGGGATCGTCGAGCGGCGAACCACCATTCCGGTCCTCTCGCACCTGCTGCTCACGGTTCGTGGCGACCGGCTCTACCTCGCCGCCACCGACCTCGACGTCTCGCTGACCTCCTGGGTCGGCGGGGAGGTGGCGCGGGAAGGGGCGATCGCGGTGCAGGCGAAGAAGTTCCTCGAGATCGTCCGGGCCGCCGCCACCGAGGAGGTGCAGCTCGTCCAGGAGGAGGAGCGGTCGCTCGCGATCTCCTTCGGCACCGCCCGCTTCCGGATCCACGGGCTGCCGGCGACCGACTTTCCGACGCTCGCGACCGTCGCGCCGCGGACCGAGGTCGAGATTCCCCTGCCACGTTTCCGGCGTTTCGTCTCCAAGGTCCTCTTCGCGGTTTCGAGCGAGGAGGCGCGCTTCCAGCTCTCCGGGGCGCTCGTCCACCTCAAGGACGGGAAAGTCGAGATGGTGGCCACCGACGGCCATCGCCTCGCCCTGATCGAGGGGGCGGTGAGCGGCGCGAAGGGCGAGGACAGCGTGCTCGTGCCGCGCAAGGCGCTCCAGGAGCTGCTCCGGTTCGAGGGCGAAGAGCAGCTCGTCTTCCGGCGCGGGGAGCACCACCTGGCGTTCGTCTCCGGCCGCCGGGAGCTCGTCTGCCGGATTCTCGAGGGGACCTTCCCCGACTACGAGCGGGTGATCGCCAAGCAGAACGACAAGAAGGTCGTCGTCGACCGCCGCGGCCTCGCGGAGATGGTGCAGCGGATCGCGCTGATCACCGGCGACCGCGCGCGTGGGGTGCGCCTGGCCTTCGCCCCCGGCGAGATCACCGTCTCGGCCGCGAACCCGGACCTCGGCGAGGCGAGCGAGACGCTCGCCTGCGAGTACGAGGGGGAGGCGCTGCGCATCGGTCTCAACCCGGACTACCTCGGCCAGTTCCTCGCCGCGCTCGAGACCGAGAAGGTCCTCTTCGAGCTCAAGGACGAGAACAGCCAGTGTCT